>Ga0326512_10000215_pt1 | contig 50117 bp, 67 predicted proteins | sample 1_2617_0518_D_FD_203652 | JGI IMG/M metagenome (GOLD analysis project Ga0326512, IMG submission 203652) | Bovine rumen microbial communities from UC Davis, California, United States - 1_2617_0518 | ecosystem: Host-associated > Mammals > Digestive system > Stomach > Rumen | place: USA...
CTCCAGAAATATTCCGGCGGAAGGTTTTTTATATTTTTCATAGAATTTTCATGTCTTGTCTATAGCGTTTGGGGGAGCCTCCAATTAACAGTCCGTGTCATTATCCGTCCCGCACAAACGTGTACTCCTTTCGCGTTTGAAAAGTCCCCCAAACGCTATAGAAAGGACATGAAAATTAGATATTAGATAGATAAAAGTCTTATGAGGAGGTAAGAAACTATGGCAAACGCAAACAAAAGTGGTGCCAAAAGACGCCTCCCTCCAGCAAAGACTCCTGAAGCAAGAGAGAATCAATTGATTTCTTTGGCTATGGATTTAGCTGAAGAAAAATTACTGGATGGAACAGCGTCAAATCAGCTCATCTGTCATTACCTAAAGCTCGGCACAACTAGAGCACAGCTCGAGCAAGAATTAATGGAAAAGCAAATGCGAAATCTAGAAGCGAAAACAGAAGCGATCGAATCAGCGAAGAGAGTCGAAGCCCTCTATGGCGACGCTATCAACGCAATGCGATTGTATCAAGGACAAGCGCCTTATGAAGAGTATGAGGAGTGAAAGAAATGATCCGAACCTACCAAGAGCTCATGGCGCTCCCAACGTTCGATGAGCGCTTGGAGTATCTGTTTCTGAATGGACAACCGGGTTCGGCAACATTTGGATCACACAGACATCTTAATCAAACACTCTATCACTCATATGAGTGGCAAAAGTTTAGACGAGAAATAGTTGTTCGAGATCAAGGCTGCGACTTAGCCCATCCTGGCTATCCGATAAACAAGGGGCTTTACATCCATCATCTAAACCCGATTACAATCGAGAACATTCTTAATCGAGATCTTTGTGTATTCGACCCAAATAACGTTGTCTGTGTTTCATTTGATACACATCAGATGATTCACTATGGAAATATGGATCTGGTCAAATCTCGAAGACCGGCCGATAGAACGCCAAATGATACGATTCCCTGGAGGTGACACCGTCTTATGACTAAAGTAAAAATTGTAAATTGCAAGAAAGCTTCTCTGAGACGAGCTCCATGGATTACTCCGGTTTCGGAAGATGTCGTTGGTGAAATTCAAAATGGCGAAGTAATGGAAATCGACGAGTCTGATGCATCATATGATTGGACTGATCGTAAATTCTATAAGGCAAAAGCCGTAATCGGAGAGGGTTGGATTTATGAAGGTGTAGTAGAGAGCTTAACCAATAGAACAAGACTCCATGATAGAAGTGGCCAGCATTTAAGAGACAATAGTAATAGAAAACTTTACAGCAAAGAATAAAAAAAAAAGGGGGGGGGCAAATAAATGGATGAGTCTATCTTAGCAAGTTTGAGAAAACTTCTTGGCGGAGCTGCTACGGATTACAATTATTTCGACCAAGACATTATGATCCATGCTAATACCTATCTTGCAAACCTTGTTCAGATGGGTGTCGGAACTCCTGAATTCATTCTAACAGACGAAACGCAGACATGGCATGATTTTCTCGGTGACGATTATCCACCGAATAGACTTCCACAAGTTCGTTCGTACATCTATATGCAAGTAAAACTTATCTTCGACCCTCCAGCAAGTTCTATTGCTAATGAAAAGATGAAAGAAGCAATCAAGGAGCTTGAATGGCGATTAAACGTCGAGGTTGATCCAGGGATTGTTAACTCATAAGTATATTGGTTATGAAACAAAATTTTCTAATAGACCTCGCACAAGACCTAAACGTTTCACTCTTGCAGCATGGAATCCTTGCTCGTGATGAATACAAGGCTTATAGATCATCTCTTAACGGTTAATTCAAAATGTTTATCTACTATAACCCAAACCCAAAAGGAAAGCATGTTACGGACTGTACAATAAGGGCCATTTGTAGACTTGAAGGTCTTACATGGTTAGAAGCATTTGACAGCGTAACAGATATTTGCCGAGAAAATTATGACATGCCTTCTTCTGATAAGATGTGGGGTAAATTCCTATCAATGCGAGGTTATAGAAGATATTTAATACCGGATACATGTCCTGATTGTTACACAGTTAGGGACTTCTGCGTCGATCATCCGATTGGTTCATATCTTCTTAAAACCTCCGGTCATGTAATAGCCGTTGTAAATGGTGATTATTATGACACGTTTGACTCTGGAGACAAATCACCGATTTACTATTACAGAAAGGAGTGGTAATAGTGATTGCGAACTACACAAATGCCGGAACACAGACCATGCCAGTTCCACAGCCAATGCAAAATACTACACGGACACAACCAATGCCTGCACAACCCACACAGCAGCAAATTCAGACAACTCAGCCTAATTATAGCAATTGGATTAATCCACAGCCAGCAACACAAATGCAACCGGTTCCTTTTGCTACAGAACAGCGCGGTATTACAGTTTGTTACATGGTGAACAATAAGTCAGATTACAACTATTATACACCAATGGCCGGACAAACAATAGCACTGTTTAACTTTTCCGAACACGAACTTTGCCTTAAGGCAAAAGATGTATACGGGATCGATCTAAGTCCACGGACATGGAGCTTAACCGAGACAACACCGAATCCTATGATGCAACCGCCACAAACAGAGCAGTATCAGACGGCGCAAGAATCTACAGTTCCGAAGGCTGAGTTTGACGATTTAAAAGCGAAGTTTGAAGCGCTTTACAACGAACTTAAGGGGTGATAATGTATGAATGGATTTAACTTTAACCCGCAGAATCCGTTATTCGGTCAGCTTGGGGGTTTCAATAATTTTGTAAGTCAGTTTAACAATTTTCAGCAGCAGTTTAACACTTCCGCTCAGATGAGCCCACAGCAGATCATCCAGCAGAAAATTCAAAATGGTGAAATTTCCCAGGAACAATTTAATGCTGTTGCTCAGATGGCCAATCATCTAATGGGGAAGGGGTGATGATCCGCAATGACCGATTTCTTAGCCCATCATGGGATAAAGGGGCAGGAATGGGGTGTGCGTAATGGGCCACCATATCCCCTAAAAGGATCCGCTATACGAAGAACAAAGTACAAATTGTATAAAAAGGGTGAACGAAAGTACATCATTAATAAAGGGGCAAAGACGCAAACCTTATCGTATGATAAGAATCGACTTAATAACACAGACATGTATTATGCCACGTTAAACGAACGCGACAAAGATTTTTATAAAGTAATGCTTAATCAGAAAGTCCCCAACGATGTATATGACGATTCTGGTCACAGAATAGGTCCCAAATATTATAACAAGTACAATATACGAACAGTCGCCAATAAGGATATTCGAATGGCTAATGAGCGTGAGGGAATAGAAGCATTTCAGAAGCTAATGGAAAATTCAAAAGATTTTTCCAATTTTGTAACAGATAAATCTCGTATGTCATCCCTTATGGATGAACGACGCTCTAAATTTCCAGAATACAAAAAAGCCCTTGTCGTTGTCGATAAAATTCAAAATGGAAAAACTGATCTCACATCTAACGATGTCGCTCTTTTGTATAGAGTATTCAACTATGTTATACCGTCTCAAGGTAAGGATGTAGAACGTCAACGTGCTAGATTTTTTAAGGAACTAAAATCTGAAGGTTTTGGAGCCGTTTTAGACACGAATGACTCGATGTATGGAAAGTTTAAAAGAGAAAGCCCAGCGATCATTTTTGATACCGGTTCTTTTGATTATCTTGATGCAGCTCGAGTTACGAATGCTGAAAAACGAATGGCTGCTATTAGGACCGCATTATTCTCAAAAATAGGGGGAGACTAAATGACCGATTTTTTAGATGAGCTAAAACATTCTTGGGGCACAAGTCCTGAACAAAAACGCAGAGAGTCCGAGTATAATGCAGAATATTATAAAGACTATAAAGAAAAGTGGCAGGATAATAGACCGAGAGCTAGGCAGAAAAAAGTCACAGAGGACGGTAAAGGTATTAAGCGTGGGGAATCGGTGACACCTGAAGGTACAAAACGAAAAAACGAGCTAGCGTTACAGCAGTACAAATTATCCGAATGGCAAAGAGCCGCCAATAATACTGTATGGATGTATGAGGGAAAATCAAATAGTGTCGGTTCCATTAATTTAAACGGCCTGAAAGATTTAATGGAATCCACAAAAGCATCCGCATTAATCGATTTCAAGAGCGGAAAACTTTTTAGAGCTGCAAAACAGTTTATCGATGTCATTGGATATAAGTCGACTATCAAAAAAGCCGAACAATACTACGAAAAGATTAAACAACCTTTGCGAAGAGCAAGGGTGTATAATCAGCATGCCATTGATGAAATTGCAAGAATGAACAAAAATCGAAAGCCGGAACATTATGTTAATACTCGGCTATGATAAATCTAGTTGACCATTAACGGCCTAAAACTTTGCGCAAAGTTTAAACAAAATACATTAACAATCTCACCACAACGATTTACAAATTAATTCAAGGAGGGCTTTATTATGAGTCTTGCAGAAAACGGAACAAATACGACGATGCTTGTTACACCTACTGGCTATAACAATGGCAGTGGATTCGGAAATGGATTTGGCGGCGATGGTGCATGGTGGCTGCTGGTTCTGTTCCTGTTTGCTTTCAATGGCAATAATGGCTGGGGCGGTGGTTATGGTAATGGCGCTATGCCGTATATCATGAACAATACCACTAATAATGACGTGCAGAGAGGTTTTGATCAGCAGGCTGTAATGTCTGGCATCAATAGCCTTACTGGCGCCGTGACCAATGGTTTTGCTGGTGTAAATCAGGGTATGTGCTCTGGTTTTGCTGGTGTAAATCAGGCTCTGTGCAATGGTTTTAATGGTGTTACGGCAGCTGTAAATTCTGGATTCTCGGCCGCCGAGGCATCTGATAATGCTCGCCAGATGGCTAATATGAATCAGATGTTCAGTCTTCAGACCGGTCTGTCTAATCAGCTTAACACAATTTCTATGGCGCAGCAGAATTGTTGCTGTGAGAATCGCGCTGCTGTTCTGGATTCTAAGTATGCTAATGCTCAGGAGCATTGCCAGGATCGTTATGAGGCGGCTAACAACACTAGAGATATTATTACAAATAATACGGCAAATACCCAGATGCTTCTCAATACCATTAACAACGGTATTCAGAGTATTCAGGATAAGCTGTGTCAGCAGGAGATCGAAGCACTCAAGGCCCAGAACAATGCTCTGCAGAATCAGATTACAGCACAGAATATTCGCGCTGAAGGTCTGGCAAATCGCGCGGCGATTCTGGCCGATAATCAGGCTCAGACCCAGGCACTTGAGCAGTATCTGAATCCCGCTCCCATTCCGGCATATGTTGTTCAGAATCCCAACTGCTGTGCTAATCAGAATTATTACAACGGCTGCGGTTGCAACGCATAATAGGGGGTGACAGCAATGGCTGAATACACCAATAACACGCTGCAGACCGTTTCCCCTGGCGAGACTGTGGTTTTTACACTTGCTCCGAGCCCTTGCGAAAGAGGTCTTGTTCGGTGGCGTAGCGGAACTGGCAATTTTCTGCTTTCCGGATGGATTCCGAGATGCATCAATCGAAATCGGTGTTATTGCAGAAGAATTAATAGCGCCAATTATCGAGTAAATTTTGGGGCAAACATCGCAGTTCCGACTGGCGAAACCGTTGGGGAGATTTCTCTTGCGATTACAGTTGATGGTGCGACCGTCCCGGCGAGCACAATGATTGTCACTCCGGCAGCTGTCGAAGAGTTCTTCAATGTTAGCAGAGAGATCGATGTTGATGTGTGGAATGGTTGTTGTGAAACGGTTTCTGTTAGAAATATTAGCGACATTCCGATTCTTGTTCAGAATCCCAACATCATTTTCGGTAGACCCGATCTTGCCGTAACGTATTGACACAGGAGGAATTCAAAATGGAAATGGAGAACAAGACACTTATGAATCTTCGCGAGCATGTCGAAAAAGATATTGAGCAGCTCATTGCTTCTAAGCCCTCTCTTTCTCCTGTGGAGATTGAGAACGCTAAGAACGCAGTATGTCTTATCGAGAAGATTGACGATGTGATGCGCGGAGGAAAAGCAGAGTATAAGTATGAAACTTCTGAAAGTATGCCTCGCATGTATTATCCGGATTATGAGTATTCCTATGGATGGGATACACCGATGACACATGACGACAGATATTCTGGAAGGATGCATTCTTATGCTCGCGGAAGAGATTCGGTCACCGGCAGATATGTTAGCCGAGATGGATATCATGATGACATGAGAACATCCGGACGTCGTATGCATGGGTCTTTCGCTTATGATAGTGGCATGAGTGGGCATAGCATCGAAGATCGAGTAATCGATAAGATCGAACAGATGATGGATAGTGCCCGTTCGAATTACGAGCGAGATAGACTTAATCAGTTTATTCGGGTTATCGATTCCATGAAGGGTGAATGAGTAATAATTGCGAGAGCCCGTCTTGGTAATGATTAAGGCGGGTTCCTTTTTTATGAGGAGGACCAATGAACGAAATCACTAACATTTTCACAGATGTGAGCTTTAATGATGGTGGTTGGATAATGCTTGTTCCTGTAACTTTGATGGGTGTCGATGTTTTAACTGGGATAATCCATGCATGGGCAACGGGGCATCTTAAATCTTATAAAATGAGAGAAGGCCTCGGCAGAAAATTTGGAGAAATAATGATTTTGTTCATTGGCCAGCTTTTTACCGCGGGAATGAACTTTCCATTCTATCTTCTATCAGCATTTTCTTTATACATCATTCTTATGGAAATTGTAAGTATCTGTGAGAATCTTAAAAAATTAGGAGTCCCCATTCCAAAATTTGTGGATAAGGCACTAACTAGTATGAATGAAGAAATTCAAAATGGAGGCGGCACTTCTAATAATGAGGGGGCGAAAACCGATGGAGACGAAAAATCAAAAAATTGATGTATCATTTCTTGCGCATTATGGTGTAGATGGTCAAAAATGGGGCGAACGTCGCTATCAGAATAAGGACGGGTCTCTTACCGAGGAGGGTCGTCGTCATTGGGGGATCGGTCCGCCGAGAATGAAAAGAAAATCTTTCAGACTAGAAACACCGGAAGAGCGACGAAGTCGGATCGCTTTAAAAAAACAGCGTAAAGAAGAAAAAAAAGAACAAAAAAACGAAAAGAAAAATCAAAAAATTACTAAAAAAAAGATCGATTTGATTAATAAAGGCGATCGAGAAGAGATCTATAGAAATAGAAAATTGTTCTCAGACGAAGAGCTTAAGTATGCGTTGAGTAGAATCGAGCTTACTGAGAAGTTCGGAAAGAACGATAAGAATTTCATCGACCGAAAAATAGAAAAGGTTCGAGATTTTACAAGACATCCATTAACGTCAATAGAGCAATCTAAAAAAGACAGACTCATTTCAAAAGGCGATGCTTCAGAAATTTTCAAGAATCGAGACCTTTTTACTGACGATGAGCTTCGTTCGGCAGTTTCAAGAATAGATTCGCTTAATAAACTTAAACCAGAAGATCGTGAAAAAGCTAACAACGCCTTGTCTTCTGCAAAAAATGGAAAACAAAAATCTGAGACAATAATCAATAATCTTGGAAATGCTGCGAAAATTGTTGGCGGCGTTGGCGGGCTTGCCATTGCCGGATGGAAAGCATATGAACAAGTCGCTGCGGTTACGAACGAGGCCATGAATACTTTTATGGATAAAGATGTTAGGTCTGGTCTTGCAGAGGAATTTGAGAACAAAACTTCTGGCAATTCAGAAGCCAATTTCCTTGACGTTTTTCTTGCCAAAACATTGAGCGGTGGTCTTCCTATTGGCGTTATTGATCCTGATAATAAACTTAAAGGTCAAAAGGCAAAAAACTATAATGAAAAAGACTTCCGGAAACTTCTATCCGGTTCGTCGCTCAGCGAAGATGACATAGACGATATATATAAACAAATCTATGGTTGATCGAAAAGAAGGATGCGATTATTGATGGGCTTGTCAAATACCGCGGTTCCGATTTATTATGGACAGTTTCGTGACGCAGTTTTGCAAGGAAAAATACCAGTAAATCAAGAGGTTTCTATGGAAATGAATCGGATAGATGACCTCATTGCAAATCCAAATGTGTACTATGATGATGAAGCAATAAACGGTTTCATAGCATATTGTGAAAACGAACTGACGTTAACCGATGGAACTGAACTACATTTACTTGATAGTTTTAAACTATGGGCTGAGCAGATATTTGGTTGGTACTACTTTGTTGATCGCTCAGTATTCGTTCCTGATAAGGATGGATATGGTGGTCACTATGAAATGAAGCGCATTAAAAAGCGTTTGACCAATAAACAGTATCTAATCGTAGCTAGAGGTGCAGCGAAGTCTATGTATGCGTCTTGCATTCAGAATTATTTTCTGAACATAGACCCGTTTACAACGCATCAGGTAACAACTGCACCGACAATGCATCAGGCTGATGAGGTTATGTCGCCGATACGGACATCCATCGCAAGAGCAAGAGGGCCGCTATTCAAATTTTTAACAGAGGGTTCAATTCAAAATACCACAGGATCTAAGATGAATCGGTGTAAATTATCGGCGACAAAGAAAGGTATCGAGAATTTCTTAACATCTAGTCTTTTAGAGATTCGACCAATGTCGGTAGACAAGCTACAAGGCCTTCGTTGTAAGATAGCAACGATCGACGAATGGCTCTCCGGTGACGTACGAGAAGATGTCGTCGGCGCAATTGAACAGGGTGCGTCAAAACTCGACGATTATCTCATTGTTGCGATCTCGTCCGAAGGTACTGTTAGAAATGGCAGCGGTGATACAATCAAAATGGAATTGATGGACATTCTCAAAGGTGATTACATCAATCCTCACATCTCCATCTGGTGGTATCGACTTGATGATATCAAGGAAGTTGCAGATCCTAATATGTGGATTAAAGCGAATCCGAATCTTGGCAAAACCGTCAGCTATGAGACATATCAGCTTGACAAAGAACGTGCCGAGAAGGCCCCAGCAACCAGAAATGATATTCTAGCAAAGCGATTCGGAATTCCAATGGAGGGATACACGTACTATTTCACATACGACGAAACAAAGCCCCATGAGCATCGAGATTATTGGTCTATGGCTTGTTCTATGGGTTGTGATCTTTCCCAAGGCGATGATTTTTGTGCGTTTACGTTTTTGTTTCCATTACGGGACGGTTCTTTTGGAGTAAAAGCGAGAAGCTATATCACCGAAAGAACTTTGTGTAATCTTCCATTAGCGATGCGCTCCACTTATGAAACTTTCATAAATGAGGGGAGTCTTATTATTATGGATGGTTCCGTTTTGGATATGAATCAAGTGTATGACGAACTTGATGCGTATATACAAGCAAATTCTTATGATGTCGTGTCTGTTGGCTATGACCCATACAATGCAAAGGAATTTATTGCTAGATGGAGCACGGAGAATACACCTTTTGGAATTGAAAAAGTGGCTCAAGGCGCTAGAACAGAGACAGTCCCACTTGGCGAATTAAAAATCTTATCTGAGGATAGGATGCTAAGATTCGACCAAGAAATTATGAAATTTTGCATGGGCAATTGTATAACGCTCGAAGACACTAATGGTAATCGTAAACTTCTAAAAAAGAGGAGCGATCAAAAAATCGATAACGTGTCGGCTATGATGGATGCATATGTTGCTTGGAAAAGTAACAAAGATTTGTTTTATTAAAAAGGGGGTCAATATGGATTTTTTGGAATGTTTGACTCACTCTTGGGGGACCAAACCTGAACAGAAAAAACGAGAGAAAGAGTATAACGCAAAATACTATAAGGATCATAAGGAAAAGTGGGGCATAAAGGTTCCTACTGTTAATGATTACCAGCCTTATGATACGAATGAAGAGGCGGGGTATAAGGAAAAGTCGGGCATAAAGGTTCCGATGGTCGACAACTATGATACTTATAAGTATGTCCCATCAAAACGCAAAGATCTTCCGGAAGGAGTGTACCCTAGAACACGTGAAGAAAAAGAACAATGGGCCCTACGAGGGATACATTACGACCCGACAATTGGTCGATATTATAAAGTTGATCCTGCATTAACGGTTGATATGGCATATTCTAGACAGCAAGAGGCGTCTAGAAACAATATTGCAAGAAGTTCCCAGGCAAAGGCAAAAAATGAGGCCGAAAAATTAATAAAGGCGAAACAGAACGTTTACCAGGACCAAAAACGAAGAGCAATTGAGAAAAACAACATTGCAAGAAGCTCCCAGGCTAATGCAAAAAATGAGGCCGAAAAATTAATAAAGGCGAAAACGAATTCTTATTTGAATGAAAAACGAAGAGAGATTAACGAGAAAACTATTAAAGATGCCCAAAAAACAAATGCCAAGAAGGCTCGAGAGTTCATTGATGGTTGTGTGGAATATACTATCGACAATGCGAAGAAGTTCGTAAAAGATTTTTTTGGATGGTGATAGAATGAATGATGCGTTGGCCCACTATGGTGTCAGTGGCATGCATTGGTATGAACGAAGATATCAAAATAAAGATGGATCACTTACTCCAGAGGGTCGAATTCATTATGGATATTCTTCTAAACCTAGACACGACTTTCATAGAAATAGTAAACTTTCAAGATCTTCATTGAAAACACTTAATAAAATCGAAAGACTAAATGAGTTACATGACCGGATTGATGATGAACAAACTTATAAAAATTTGGTCAATCGGTATGGCGAAAGAGGTCTAGAAAGAATTTTAAAGGACGTCGATAAAGGTGATGCGTATCTTCGTGCATTGTCAAAAGAACATACCAGGCAAGAAGTCGTTGATGCTGTTAAAGCAACTGTACAAATGGCAAGCCCATTCGTATCATTCATTCCGGATACGGCGACACGAGCGTCGATACAATTGGGGTTGTCAAGCGTTAATGCATTACTAAATACAAAGTTTAATGAAATAAAATTAACAGAAAAAGACGCATTTAATATCGCAGAATTACTTACAAATAATCGTATCACCCTTAGTGATTCTCTTATGGATAAAATAGTGGAATCTGACGTGTTTGATACATTTGGATACGCTACAGAATCTATAAACGATATTAAAAATATTAAGAAGAAACGTGAAATCAGTCCCATTATTCAACATTCCTGGGGTACAAATCCAGAACAAAAGAAACGAGAGCGAGAGTATAATCATGAATATTACGAGACACATCAAGAAAAATGGCTAAAGTATCGTAATAAACACAGAGCCCTTGCTCGAGAACAGGATGACTATACGTCGGAGAATGCCAGTGCCATGAACGAAGCTGCTAAACAAGCAGCAATTAATAAAAAGTCTGCTGATAAGTACAATGAGCTTTTTATAAGAGATTCTGCTGTGCAAATTACAATGGAGATAGGCGCAACACTGGTTGATTTAATACTTCAGGATTTAACAAGGAGATAAGCGGATGTCATTGTTTACCAGATTTCAAAATGGGTGGAATGCGTTTATAGGAAGAGATCCGACTAAGGAAAAAATGTATCCTTTTTACACCTCATCTGGATCACGACCGGATAAGACAATACTCAGCCGAGGAAATGAGCGTTCGATAGTTAATGCTGTTTATAATCGGATAGCTAACGATGTCGCACAAATAAATTTACTTCATGCAAAACTTGACTCGAATGGCAAGTACATATCAACAATCGAAGACAAATTTAATAGGTGCCTGACTGTTGAAGCGAATCTCGATCAAACGGGCCGTGCATTTATTCTGGATCTCGTTTTATCGATGTTCGATGAAGGCGTTATCGCTGCGGTTCCGATTGAGACTGATAAAAATCCCGACGTTACAGAATCATATGATATTTTGTCGATGAGAGTCGGCAAAATTATGGAATGGTTCCCGGATCGAGTAAGAGTCAGAGTGTATGATGAGCGAGACGGATTTCATAAAGAAATTGTTTGTCCTAAGCGCTCGGTAGCAATTATTGAGAACCCCTTCTATTCAATAATGAATGAGCCGAATTCCACAGCAAAGCGGCTTATGAGAAAACTCAATTTAATCGATATGCTCGATGAACGAAATAGCGGACGAAAACTCGATCTTATTATTCAGCTTCCGTACATAGTTAAAGGCGAAACTAGGAGGAAACAAGCTGAACAACGTAGGAAAGATATTGAAACTCAGCTCACGAGTTCCGAATACGGTATAGCATATACCGATGGAACGGAACAGGTGATCCAGCTCAATAGGCCTGTTGAAAATCAGTTAGCAACACAGGTTCAGGATCTTAGAACCGATCTTTATGCCCAACTTGGTATTACACAAGCCATATTGGACGGAAGCGCATCTGAGCAGGAGCTTCTGAATTATTACAGTCGAACTGTTGAGCCGATTTTATCAGCCATTGCTGACGAATTTAAGCGAAAGTTTTTATCCAGAACAGCAATTACTCAAAAAGAATCCGTATGGTTTTTCAGAGATCCGTTCAAATTAGTCCCGGTCGAAAAGGTCGCAGATATAGCAGACAAGTTTACAAGAAACGAGATTCTAAGCTCAAATGAAGTTCGTGCTATTGTCGGATATAAACCAGTTGATGATCCTGGTGCGAACGAACTTAGAAATAAGAATCTAAATCAAGCAACGGATAGTGAAGGTAATCCAATAGGTAATTCACCAATAGTCAGTGATTCCTATTCCGATATATTATCCAACAAGGAGGAAATTCAAAATGGCAGAAAGATTTGATTTTAGTGGATGGGCTACTAGGAACAATCTTAGATGTACTGATGGCCGCGTAATCAAGCGTGACGCATTTAAGGATAATGATTGCGATGTTGTCCCTCTTATGTGGCAACACGACCATTCGTCCCCTGCATCTGTGATTGGCCATGCTCTTTTGGAAAATCGAGCAGAAGGCGTATATGCTTATTGCGCACTTAATGATTCGGAAAACGGCAAAGCCGCACTCGAAGCTGTAAAGCATGGAGATCTTGACGCGCTGTCGATTTATGCAAATCAGCTCACGCAGAATGGTCCGGATGTAGTTCATGGTGTTATTCGTGAGGTAAGTCTTGTAATGCATGGAGCAAACCCTGGGGCCTATATCGATAACATCATCGCACATTCTGATGGTAGCGAGTCGTATGGCGAATCGGGATTCGTTTATAACGAAGAGCTCATTGACACCGAGACTCCTTATTTCCTTTGTCATGCAGAAGATGGCGGTTATTTCTTGTCTAACGATGACGAGGATGACTATTTCGAGCATGACGATGATAGAGACGACGATGAAGAGACCATCAAGGATGTTTTTGATAGCATGAGCGAAAAGCAGAAGATGGTTGTATACTTCATGGTTGGCGAAGCTATGAAGCAGAATAGAAACAACAACGAATCCAAGGAGGATAAGAAAGAAATGAAGCATAACGTATTTGACAATTCCACAAACTATACCGGAATCCAGTCCTCTGACGAGAATGCAGTAATGCATGGCGAAGCCCTTAGAGCAGAAACTGCTGAAATTTTTGCAGAAGCTTCCAAGAAGCAGCAGAGCCTGAAGGACACCATTCTTGCTCATGCAGCCACCTATGGTATCAACGATATCGATTGGCTGTTCCCGGATGCTAAGAACTGGTCCAAGGAGCCTGAGCTTATCTCCAGAGACATGGAGTGGGTATCTGCTTTCCTGAATTCTGTTAAGCGCAGCCCGTTTGCTCGAATCAAGACTATCTTTGCTGACATCACGGCTGATGAGGCTCGTGCAAGAGGTTACGTAAAGGGTAAGAAGAAGCTCGAAGAAGTATTCCGACTCCTGAAGAGAATCACCGTTCCGACCACTATTTACAAGAAGCAGAAGTTCGATCGCGATGATGTCATCGATGTGACTGATTTTGATGTAGTAGCATACGTTCGTCGTGAGATGAGAGTGATGCTGAATGAGGAACTCGCTCGTGCATTCCTGCTGGGCGACGGTCGTGATCCTGTTACCCAGGCCGATGACAAGATCAACGAGGAGTGCATTCGTCCGATCTACACCGATGACGATCTGTTCTCTGTAAAGGTTGACGTTGAGGTAGCTGCGAACGATGACGAAGAGGCCAAGGCTAAGGCTCTCGTTAAGGCTGCAATTAAGGCTCGTAAGAATTATAAGGGCTCGGGCAATCCGACATTCTATACTACCGAGGATACTCTGGCAGATCTCCTGCTGGTTGAGGATGGCATCGGTCGCCGTCTGTATAGAACTAAGGAGGAACTTGCGACCGCACTGCTTGTTTCTAATATTGTCACTGTTGAACCGATGACCGGTATTACCAGAACCACTGGCGAAGGTGCTTCTGCCGTTACTCGCACACTTGCTGGTATTATCGTAAATCCGGCAGACTACGTTGTGGGCGCCGATAAGGGTGGCGAGATCAACACCTTCGACGATTTCGATATCGATTACAATCAGATGAAGTATCTGATGGAGACTCGTTGCTCTGGTTGCCTGGTTAAGCCGAAGTCCGCACTCGTACTCGAGTATGTTCCGGCACAGGGCTAATTAATGCTTCTCTCTAAAAGTACACTTGGGGAGAAGAATTAATCGCTTCCTCTCTTGTGGTGTGGATGGCTTGTATTAGCATAATGTTTGTATAAGCCATCCAACTTTTTTAAAATCAAAATGGGAGGTTTTATCGGATGAAGTTTTATGGAAAGGTCGGTTTTCTCGATACTATAGAAACGGATCCAGAAAACCATCCCGGAGTATTTGAGGAAACATGGGTTGAAAGAGCATACTACGGAGATCATTTATCTACCTATTCTAGTCGATGGAAGAATACAAGTCATTTAAACGATGATATTTCTGTAACAACTAGGATCAGTATTCTTGCCGATCCGTACGCCTCAAATAACTTTATGAAGATTCGATATGTGGAATGGAATGGTTCTTTATGGGAAGTGTCAAGCGTCGAGGTACAGTTTCCGAGACTTGTTCTATCCGTTGGTGATTTGTATAATAAATAAAGTCGGATCACGCATTTATGCGTTCTCAATCACTGTACAAGAATGGAGGTAGATGTAGAATGGACCGCAGACTGTCTCTGCATAAAGAGTTTGAAGCTCTACTAGGAAATAAGAATTGCTATTATCAGCCTCCTGAGTCAGTGAAACTTAAATTTGATTGTATCATATACAATCTTTCAACAGCCAATGTTGATAGAGCTGATAACAGCATATATTTGTTCACAAGACGTTATAACGTAACACTTATCACAAAGAATCCTGATAATCCGATTATCGAAGAATTACCAAAACGATTTGAGCATTGCGTTTTGAATAACTTTTTCACAAGCGACAATCTCAATCATTATAACTACACTCTATTTTACTAAATAAAGGAGGAACCCAAAAATGGCTATTGGCAAACTCGTATGGGATAAAGAAGGCGAACACTTCTACGAAACTGGCATTTCCAAGGGAGTTCTGTATCCTAGAAAAACTTCTGGAACTGGTACCGCTTGGGATGATGGTGTAGCATGGAACGGCCTTATTTCTGTATCTGAGTCTCCCGAAGGCGCCGATGAAGAGGCTTTTTACGCCGATAATATTAAGTATCTCGCACTGCGAGGCGTTGAAGATTTCGGTGGCTCCATTTCTGCATATCAGTCCCCCGTGGAATTTGATGCATGCGATGGCACTACAGCTCTTCTTCCCGGTGTATCTATTGGTCAGCAGACTCGTCTTCCTTTCTGTCTGGCGTATGTGACCCAGAAGGGTAATGATCTGGATGGAAATGATCATGGATATATCATTCATATCATCTATAATGCGACGGCATCCCCCTCTGAGCGTGAGTACCAGACGATTAACGATAGTCCGGAGCCTCAGGAACTGTCGTGGGATTTCACTACCACCCCGATTCCGGTTAAGGGCCATAAGAATACCGCTATTGTAAAGATTGATTCTACGGCAAGTACATTCCAGGATGTGTCTGGTAAAGCGCAGCTCAAGAAGATTGAAGATGCACTTTTCGGAACCGATCCGGACGGCAACGTTGAAGGTACTGTTCCTCACGTTCTTACCCCTGATGAAATCATCGCGCTGATTGGCTGACACTAAGAAGCAATTCAAAATAGGAGGATAACGACATGAATGATGCCCTTAGTAGACTTGAAGCATTGCTCAAAGAGCTTATGGGCTTTACTGTAAATGTCCATAAGCCATCCTCCAGAATCGAAAAGATAGTCAGAGCCATTATTGATGGAACTGAATATACGGCAAAACCTCTGAGTCGATGGGAAAAGATCCTCCTGGCCTATATGAACGGGCAAAGTTACGCTGATAAAGCCCTCTCTCGAATCGAAGAGATCTTCAAGGATTTCGTAAACGGAGTAGAGTATGAGGGCGAGCGTCTTAGCCGTATTGAGATTGAGGCAACTGATCTCGATCCGAATCCCGAGCCAAAGTATCTATTCTCATTCGACGGTTTTGCATTGTTCGATTCTCTCAATAATAAACTGTTATCTAGGAGGTGAGCTTCATGGCAGACTACGTGCTCAAATATACAGGTAAACAAATCGACGACCTTCTGGACAAAACAGTAGGACTCGAAAACTACGATGACACAGAGGTTAAGGCGGGTTTAAAATCCGTTACCGACGAAGTAACGGAAGCTCGCGGAACATATGCAAACCTCAATGAACGAATTTCGGAAATCGCGGTTGCTAACAAGCCGGTGCTGTCCAAAACGACTGCTGAGTGGAACTATCTCGTTGACCTCGTAACGGATAAGGATGTCATTTACGTCTACACAGACTATATGACAACTTCCAGCGGGGTCGAGATTGCTGCTTTAAAGGTCGGAGACGGTGTAACGAGACTTATCGACATTCCTTTTGTAGCGTCTGGCACTATCACGGAAGCAGAACGCGATTTTTGGAATAATAAAGTCACTGCCTATATGGACATTGACGACGCCGAAACACTCATCATCACAAAGTCTTAAAGGATGGTAATCACTATGGCAAACGAAGTAAGTAAAATTAAACTCAATGGTACAACCTATGAAATTAAGGACTCTGTGGCTCGACAGGCAGCTGCTGGCGGTGTCATCTATGCTGGTATTACTACCACTGCTCTGACTGATGGCACATCCACTTCCACGATTACCATCGGTGGCGAAAGTGTGACTGCCCAGAATGGTATGCTGGCAATCTACTCCGGTAAGGAATTCATCTACTCTTCCTCTGACAGCAAGTGGCATGAGTTTGGTGATATATCCACTCTGGGTGATCTGGCATACTATGATAAGGCTTCTTACACTAAGCCTACTGGTACTGGTTCTGCTACCTTCGAGGGTACTGCATTCACCGCTACTGTAAAGGGCACTCCGACAGGTGCTGTTAACGTAAACCCGGCCACTGGCACTGGCACGACCTACACTCCTGCTGGTACTGTAGCTTGCCCGGTTACTACTGTAACTCCTACCACTGAGGCTACTGGTAACTACGTTGCTACAAGCGCTACTGGTGGCGGCTCCGTAACCGCTGGTACTGCAGCATCTTTCACCGTTGATCCGAGTCTGACTGCATCTCTTGGTACTGGTGCAGAGGCTGAGATTCTCACCATCACCTTTGACAAGGGTACTTTCGATGGTGGCACTCCTACTGACGTTACTCTGCCGTCCTTCACTGCTAAGAGCATTGTAACGGATGTTGCTGTAGATGCTACTGGCACTCAGAGTGTAAATCTGGCAGGTACTTCTGTTAAGCTGGCATTCACTGGCGAGGAGCTTACCTCCACCGGTTCCAACACCGCAACTGGTAATATCACCAGCTTCACTGTTGGCACCACTTCCGACTACGTTACTCCCGAGAACAACACGTAATGAAGTCATGAAGGCTAACATCCCCGTCTTTCAAAATGAGAGGCGGGGCATGTCTTCTTAAAGTTTTATTAGACCTATCAGTCCTTTTAAGGACTTGTTTAAAACAAATTTTAGATTTTGAAGGAGGCTTTAAAATGGCTGATATATCCGCACTTAAATTCGGTAACACAATTTACACTCTCAAAGATGCTTCCTCTGCAAGAACGATTGACCTTAGTATCGATACGACGACTTACGTTCTTACAGCAACACTAAAGGACGCCTCTGGAACAGTCATTAGTACATCGACGGGAATCGACCTGCCGCTTGAAACGATGGCAGTAGGCGGTGAATACGTCAGCGACGATCCGACATATGGCAACGCTATCAAGCTTGAGCTCAAGAATGGAACCTACGTAACATTCCCGATTGGAGGTCTTATTTCTGGACTCCAGTCCGAGATTACGTCCAACAGCAAACTAAGTTCTGATTTAGTGGATGATACCGCATCGGTTAACAAGTTTGTCACGGCGGCTGATAAGACAGCTTGGAATGCTAAGTCAGATTTTAGTGGCAGTTATAACGATTTAACTGATAAGCCTACGATCCCGACGCCGGTAACGGTAGATCAAACCTATGGCTGGGCGTCTGCAAATGCTCAGAGTGGTGTAGCAATCGAAGGTAAGAAACCTGGTTTTAAGACCACAGGACTTAAGTATTATATTTATGGATCGAAAGCAACTATTGCGGCAGATGGCGCTGAAGTATTTAATGATTATACGGGCAATAAAGCAGCTGGTCTCTATTCTTGCGCAGAAGGATATCAGACGATAGCATATAGTAACTATTCTCATGTCCAGGGAAAATATAATGTTTTAGATTCGTCAGGTACGTATGCTTTCATAATTGGTAACGGTACGGCTGATGATGCTCGTCACAATGCATTTGCTATTGACTGGAATGGCCTAATCTATGTAAACGGCTCTACGACTGGAGTAGATGTATCGCAGCTCACTCCGGTGACGGTAGACCAAACCTATGACGCCACTTCCACGAATGCCCAAAGTGGTGTTGCCATTGCCGGAGTTATCGGTAATATCAACTCCGTGTTAGAGGAGGTGCTGTAAAATGCCGAATACAATCGCAGATAATCTGGCGCGTTTGCAGACTGCCAGAACGGACATTGCAAATGCAATCACGACGAAGGGCGGCACAGTTGCCGCTGGCGACGGGTTCGAGGACTTTCCGGCGGATATCGCAACGATACAGTCCATACCTAATATAGATGACGCGTTAAAATCAACATGTCCACAAATAACTAACATAACAGAAAAATTTATTCCCTATAAATGGATTACCAAGACGTGGAATAATGCTCCGACGTATAATGCGAATAATCAAAGCTCCAGCCCGATTTGGACAGACGGTACCGATATATATTATAGTGCGTATAGTAATCAATACGTCTTAAACAAAGCAACGTCAACATGGTCCACTAAGACATGGGGCGGAACTAACTATTTTTCCAGCGTTTATATATGGACAGACGGTACAGATATATATTATAGTGGAGGTTCTAGCTCTGACCAATACGTCTTAGACAAAGCAACATCCACCTGGTTGACTAAAACGTGGACTGGTTTAACAAATTTTGATGGCATTGATATCTGGACAGACGGTACAGATATATATTATAGTGGAGGTTCTAGCTCTGACCAATACGTCTTAGACAAAGCGACGTCAACATGGTCTACTAAGACATGGGGCGGAATGGATAGATTTTACAATTCTAAAATGTATGGCAGATATATCTGGACAAATGGTGTAAATATTATTAACTCGTACTATTCAAATAAGTCTTATGACTCTGTGCTTAATAGAAGCAATTCTACATGGGTAGCCCCAGCTGTCAACACATCAATGCCGACAAACAGCAATTATGACGGTGATGATATATGGACCGACGGTAGTTGTCTGTATCTCTACCGCTATGTTTACTTTCCAGGGGCGCCCGCTGGACAAATGTATCATGATATGGGATCAAATATAAATCCCGTAAAAAAACAAGACATTTGGACAGACGGCACTGATATATACTATAGATTTTCATATAAACTTGCCAAAGTATCTCCCGCAAATGTTACGGTCAATACTGTAAAATGTATCCCGCAGTTTATAAAGTAACTTTTGGATGTACGAGGATGTGATTATTTTGAGCTTGAACGGCCCAACTCCCCGAAAGGAGTGCGAAAAATGGCAAAAGGAATTGACGCAAGCCGCCGCAACGATGGGCTGGACGGTGACGAGTGGCGATGGGTTCTCAAATTGTGGAAGGCGTTTTTATGCCGTTAAATTTCAATGTGAATATTGCGAAGGTATGGGGCTGTGATAGGTTCATTTTTGGCTATGCAAAGGTGAAGCCACAAACTGGTTCTAAAACAGTCGGGAGTATAAGCGTGGTTAGTTTCCCAAGCGAAACGCCTAGTACATATGTTTTTATGGTGCTGGTGCACATAGCACAAGTTCCTACGGTGGCATGGAAACGGAGATAACCGGCGGAAGTTTTAATTTCAGCAATTGAAAAGTTTCATTTTCAATCTGGTTCACGCCAGACACATCATATGCATATTTTTGGTTCATCGTTACATGGTAAGAGAAAAAATGAACGAATGGAAAATCTGAAACGCGCTGCAACATTCAATTTTTTTCGTAGATCTCACATCAGCCAACAACCTATTCGGCGATTTTATTCTTAAATTTGATAAAACGTAACGAATAAATCAAAACGGTAGTGACTAATGGCATCGACTCTTACAACTACAAAATGCGTTCCGGGATATATCAGATAAAAGGAGGTAAACTAAAATGAAAGGTATTTACGCATCAGATCGTTCAGAAGGCGGTATAAGACCAATGATAACACTTAAAGACACGGTTTCAAAAATGCTTTCAAGCAATTGGGAAGATCACTTAGTCTCCGAGATCGAACAGTGCGATATTAGACTTTACAATCTCGAACGTCACATGGACAAGATTGGAAAGGATTCCCCAGAGTATTCCCTTCTGGAGGCGCAGAGAGACGCGATGGGGGAGTATCTCAAGACGATTACCGCCAGAGCTACTTCATTTGGAATCGAATACCGTCTCCCCTCGCTCGAAAAGAGATTTAAGGAATGGAATAAGAATATTGACACCCCTTCTAACCAGAACGATACGATGTTCTATGCATTCATTCTTCTGTGGCTCATGATGACTGGGGGCGAATCAAAATGACAGATGAAATGAAAAAACAGATCTGTAGAGCGGTGTATTATGGATACAACGTGGAAAAGATTGCCAAAATCGAGTCAATTACCGAAGAAGAAGTTAATGATGCTGTAACCTGGGGCAACAATTCTGGATATTTTTCGGAATTGGAATCCTCGCTTGAGGAGGTGGACGAGTAATGCAAACAAGTGGCATTGATATATCAAGGCATAATGGTAATATTAATTGGCGAAACGTCAAAAACACGAAGAAAGTCGATTTCGCGATTCTTCGCGCAGGATATGGCTCGTCTATTTCTCAGAAGGATGCAAAATTCGAGCAGAATTACCATCAGGCGAAAGCTCAGGGTATTCCTGTCGGTGTATATTGGTATTCTTATGCATTAACCCCTTCTGCTGCAAAGGCTGAAGCAAAAGTCTTCCTGCAGGCGATCCAAGGCAAACAGTTCGAGTATCCAGTGTATCTCGATATTGAGGAAGCGTCCCAGTTTAAGCTTGGTAAGACAAGAGTAACAGAGATCGTAAAAGCTTTCTGTGAAACAGTAGAAGCCGCTGGTTATTTTGTAGGCATTTATTCTTCTAAGTCAGGACTCTCTTATATCGATTCGACTGTTCGAGATAAGTATACGGTTTGGGTCGCACACGTAAACGTCCAGAAAACCAATTATACAGCCCCCTATGACATGTGGCAGTATAGCTGGAAGGGTCGTTATAATGGCATCTCAGGCGATGTAGACCAGGACTATTGCTATAAGGATTTTCCGACCATTATTAAGAGTGCTGGCAAGAATGGGTTTGGTAAAACTGAGAAGGTATCAACCCCTAACGAGTCGGGCAAGAAAAACGAAAACACGGATACAGTTAAGAAATTCAACGTTAAAGTTGTATGTTATTCACTTAATGTTCGTTCTGGTCCGGCAACATCTTATAAACGAACGGCCATTGTTCATCAAAATGAGATTTATTCCATTATTGAGGAAAAGAATGGCTGGGGTAAACTTATTTCTGGCGCGGGCTGGATTAATCTTGATTCTAAATACGTCAAACGCGTATAAGGGATAAAAACAAAAAACCACAAGAAAAAACGGAGGTAATTATTATGCTTAAGAAGACGATTGAGTACACAAATTTCGACGGTGTTGAGATGAAGGAAGATTTCTTTTTCAACCTCACGCAGGCTGAACTCACCGAGCTTCAGATGTCTAAGGCTGGTGGATTTGGCGAGTATATCGAGAAGATTGTTGCCGCTAAGGATGTCCCCACCCTTGCAAAGCTTTTCAAAGATCTCATTATGCTTTCTTATGGCGAAAAGTCGGCCGATGGTAAGCGTTTTGTAAAGAAGGCCGCTGATGGACATCGTCTGGCTGATGATTTTGTCGAGACCGAGGCTTATAGTAATCTTTACATGGAGCTCATCATGGATGACAAGGAGGCTGCAAATTTTGTAAATGGGATCCTTCCGTCAGAGGTTCGTGAAAAAGCCGCTTCTAATATGACTCAGAACCCCAATCATCCTGCGCTCCAGCATAAGTAATGCTCGAGATAAATGTCAAAAGAGTAGAATTTTATGACGAATCAATTGGAGAGTTCGTAACAGTTGAACCGCGAACTCTCCATCTTGAGCATAGTCTATATGCTATAGCCAAATGGGAATCAAAATGGAAGACAGCCTTTCTAGCCGATGATAAACGGCACAAGAAAACACAAGAGCAACTTATCGATTACATTAGATGCATGATATTAGATGACGATGTCGATCCGTTAATCGTAAATGCATTAACACAAGAACAGCTAGACCAAATTGCCGCCTATATGGATGACACAATGACCGCTACATGGTTCAATGACAAGAACATAAATCTTGGTCAAGGAAAAAACGATATCGTCACTAGCGAACTCGTATATTATTGGATGGCTGCTTCACAAATACCATTTGAAACCCAATATTGGCATTTTAATAGACTGATGACACTTTTAAAGGTTGCTAGCATTAAGAGTCAGCCGTCTAAGAAGATGTCAAAGCAGGATGTTCTTAGACAGAATCATGCTGTTAATAAAGCTAGACGAAAACCTCATACGTAAATTCTACAACTTCTATAAATTTTTACGAAATGGCGGTGCTTCTCTTATGAGCATTAGAATTAATAGTGAAGGGAATTTTAAACATACTGAGACACTTTTAAGACAAGCGATTAACAAAAAATGGTATAAAAAACTCGACGACTTTGCAAAGGATGTAACAGAAGCTTTAAAGGAAGCAACGCCTAAAGATACTGGAAAAACCTCAGAATCTTGGGGATATGAGATAGAAACTAGCAAAAATTCAACAACCATTACATGGACCAATTCTAATCATATCGAAGGTTACTACTATAATTCTGATAGATTAACCCCGATTGTGTTATTGATTGTTAATGGGCATGCCACAGCTAATGGCTATTGGATCGCTCCTAATGATTTCATAACCCCTGTAATTAATCCGTACATGTCCAATTTTAAGAAAGACGTTTGGCTGGAGGTGACCGATAGATGAGCACAACAGTTGATAATCAGATCATAAATTTACAATTTAATAACAAAGACTTCGAGAAGAATGCCTCCCAGTCACTAAAAACTGTCGAGAAACTTAAAAAGAATCTCGATTTTAATGGCGTAAAAACTGGCTTTGGAACTATTGCAAGTGGCTTGAAAAAAGTCACATCTACGGTTTCTGGAGCCGTTATAGGCATCGAGAAATTTTACAATGTCTACAGAAAGCTTGGCGATATCGCACTCCATCCTGTAAGAAATTTAAAGGAACTTTGTGCAAATACTGAAGCTGTTACTCAGTCTTTCAGTAAGCTCGAAGAAGTGTCCGTTGGAGCGCTTAGACGACTTGGCGAACAGGCAGTAGATGCTGGAGAGAGACTCGTTAAATCTCTTACAATCGATCAGGTTTCTGCCGGTTGGGAGAAATTCGGTGAGAAGACAAGATCTGTCGCAGCAATCATGTCCGCAACCACGATGAGCGCCGAAACAGTAACTGATAAGCTCAAAAAGCTTAACTGGTATACAGATGAAACCTCATACGCTTATACGGATATGACCAATAACATCGGAAAGTTTACAAATGCTGGAATTGAGCTCGATGATGCTATTACGGCAATGATCGGTATCGGTAATGCGGCAGGTCTTGCTGGCGCCTCGGTTCAGGACGCGTCCCATGCAATGGCAGGCTTCTCGGGCGCAATTGCTCAGGGCTACATGGATAGACAGCGATGGAGCTGGATTCAAACTGCGCACATGGATACCGTGCAGTTTAAAGAAGCTTTAATCGACGCGGCCGTTGCTGAAGGTACTCTCGAAAAAGGAGCCGAAGGACTGTTCGGGGCGTTTGGAGAATTTGATGATGATCACCTCGTGACTGTCGAGAATTTCGAGAATGCCATGACAAAATCAAAATGGCTGACATCCAAGGTTATGACCAATGCATTAAAGCGTTTTGGTGGAACTACTGAGAAGCTTTACGATTTCATCGAGGAACAAAAAGCGCTAGGCAATGATATTTACACATCCGATGCTATTAAACAGCTTGGCATTTCTGAAGAAGATCTTGGTCTTAAGGCGTTCAAGGCATCTCAGGAAGCTCGAACTTTGTCCGATGCGATCGATTCTGTCAAGGATGCCGTATCCACAGGTTTTATGACGGCATTCGAGCATCTTATCGGTAATTATGAAGATGCGAAGGAACTCTGGACTGACCTTGCTAACACTCTTTGGGACGTATTTGCAGCACCAGTTGATAATTTGAACAGTGCCCTTGACGAATGGGCGGATAATGGCGGCTTCGATAAATTCCGTAAGAGTCTCTATCAGGTCATGGATACCACCGCCCTGTTTATTGAAACTCTAAAGCAGGGCTGGACTGATGTTTTCGGCGAAATGGATGGAACAAAGATCAGAGAAATTCTGAATCCGTTCCATAATTTTGCAGATCGTTTAGAGGCTAGTGCTACTAATGGTATTCTTGGAAAACTTGCAGATATCTGGTATAATTTTCTTAGAATTGTTCAGGCGATTAGCGACACATTCTCATTTTATCACGAAGCATTTATTAATGCTTTTACAAATAGTGGTCTTTATGATGCCATTTATTCTGTAAAGGATGCATTTGATTCCGTCGAGGAGACGATCGATGAAGTGGGTGAAGCTGCTCAGGAAGCTAGCGAATATGTTGAGAAGGCGTTTCAGGCAGTATCTGACATTTGGACTAAAGGTAGCCTTGGAAATGGCGAAGCTCGTGTTAGAGCTCTTGAAGCACTAGGTCTCGATCCAAAATACGTTCAAAAGTATGTAAATCAGATTGCCTATGGCTCGAAGAAATCTCTTGACGAGGTTCACGAGCAGATGATCAAGGACGGATACACCGTTGGTGAAGTCGCAAACGAAGAACTTGAAGAAGTTGAGGAAGAAGAGAGTGAGATCGTTCGTATTTCTTCTAAACTGGGTAAGGTTCTTGGTAGAGTGGCCGACGTTATCAGAGCTGCATTCATGGACGATTCAGTTTATCATACTGTTTATGATATTTTTCTTGGGTTTTGGTCTCTTGTAGAAATGATTCGAGCATCAATCGATCAGCTTGGTCAATCTATTAGGGATACGTCCGGACTTAAGAGTCTTATTCACTGGGTCATCGATCCTATTGCCAATGTTGCTAGGTCTATCACAGATGCCGTTGCCGATGGCGGCTTGCTCAAGATTCGCGCCATTGTTGCGCAACTTGTAACATTGTTTAACAATTTCTCGGCAGTCATTAAGGAAGTTGGGCATTCCGGTAGTGAAGCGTTCCATAATGTATTTGGTGACTTCGATATTCTTAATTTTGCAAGCAGCGTACTCTCGAAACTAATCTCCGGCATAAAGGAACTGTCAAATGCGTTCAAAAAAGATAACCGACTTACTCGTATTTTTTCAGGCATTGCAAGTGCACTTCGTATAGTAACAAAATTAATTACAAAATTACTTAACAAAGCGTTAAAACCTGCTGGAAAAACAGTCCTTCCTAGTGTTCTCGACGCGCTGGCTGAGATTGGTGATGTACTTACGGGTCTCGCAGACGATGATGTAGCGATTGAGGCGATTTTTTATTCAGTAACCGAAGCGTTCGAAAAAGCAAAAAAGGTAATTAATGTTATAGTCGGTGTTCTTGGAAGTGCCGTTGACCTTATCACATCCGCTGTAAAAAGTGTAATAAACTTTAGTAAAACCGTTGGCTCTTATATTTCGAATTCTAAAATCTTCAAAGGTGCTGCGAATGCTTTGAGAAATCTATCCGAAGCGTTTTCTTCACTTTTTGGCAAAAAGAACACACAAGATCCGACTCGATCCATGCAGGAATTTGAAGGCGAGCTTGAAAAGGGTGAAAATTCTTTCAGCTGGCTCAACGTTATGTTAGGAGTCGTTGAAGCTTTGGCCGGCGCGTTTGGTCTTTTGGTCAATGGCATTGCGAATGTTATAACATGGATTGATCAGTTTATTAATAAGATTCAAAATGGCAATACAAGATCGTCTAGCATTGATGGTAAAGGTAATATTTTCACAAGTCTTAGTGATGGTCTATCATCCATTTTTAGTAATAGAGATTCGAAAAAAGTCATTAAAGGCAGCGCGGAGTTTTTTGGCGATGTTCTTACCGGATTAAGTGAAGCCATAACAATTTTCTTCAAGAATACCAATATCGATTGGACAGTTTTAAAGGATATGGCTGGTTTCTTTGCTGTTATTTGGGGTTTTATCGAATTCCGAAAAAGCGCTGATGCGGTTAATAATATTATTAAAAGTATCGGTAAGGTCCCTCTTAGTTTCGCTGATATTTTCACTAATTTCAACGATGTACTGTCTGGAATTAAAGGAACTGTCGGTGCAGCTAAAACTGCAATAAATAATATTACGCAAGCGCAGGTAATAGAGTCGTACATTTACGCATTATTGGCCATTTCTGGTGCCGTTGCATTACTCGGTAAGATTCCGGAGAATCAACTTGTGCAGGGTATTTCCGCTATTGTAGTTCTTGCGACATTCTTCGCTGTTTTCGCCAAGGCTGTAAGTTCGATTAGCACCGATACGAAAGCAATAACCAAGATAACGAATTCCGGGAATAAAACATTCAATCTGTTTTCTGGAAATACAAACAATGTTAATGCCGGTCCTCTCGGCGTTGCTATGATGATTCTTTCCATGGCAGCGTTTGCTTTGGCAGTCGCTAGTGCGATTAAGAAACTCGTAGAGGTTCTGGCAAACAACAATGTTAATGCTATTTATGGCGCCATTGGTATCTTGGGAGGATTCTTCGCAGCGATCATTGCATTGGTTTTGGTTTTTGCAAATGTGTCAAAGAAACTTAATAATAAACAAACTGTAAAATTCCTCGGTGGAGCAAGCAAGTCTGAAGGTCCAAGTGGGGTATTTAACAGTCTTGCTACCGTTATCGGGACAATTACTGTAGCTATCGGCGTGCTTTGCGATGCTGTAATCAAAATGGCAAAACTTCCAAAAACAAGGTTGGCTGAAGCAACAAACACTCTGTGGGCTGTATTTTTAGTTCTTGGACTTCTTACGGCCGCGTTCTCGGTTCTTGTTGTTTACTTAAATAGCGATGCAAAATTTGAAGGAACAGTACAAACTGGGGAAAATAAATTCGTGTCCAAAAGCGACATGATGGTAAAACAGATTCAAGGCCTTGCGACAGCGATGATTCTTATAGCTTCTGCGATTGATGCACTCATCCCGGCAATTGCTGCCATGGCTATTGTATCTGTTTTAGATAGTGATGGACGAATGCTTCAAGGAATTCTCGTTAGCATTGGCGGCTTGATGATTGTGATGGCAGGCATTGTCGCGTTGTTTGCGCTGATAGTGTCAAAGACAACACTCAATACTGTGAAATCTGTAGCGCCATTATTGGCAATAACTTCCTGTATGGTGATTATTGCTGTGGCATTAGATGCTCTTCTTCCGCTTATCGCCGTGTTAGGCGCTTTTGAATCCATTAAACCTGGATCTATCGTTCAGATAGCGGCCTCCATAGGCCTTATATTAGTTGCCATGGGTCTTTCTTTATGGTTGGCGACAAAATCTTTGAGCAAACTGAAGTCAAAACAGATTCTGTCTTTGTCAAAGGTCGTCATTTCCATTGCAGCAGCATTCGCAATAATTGTTGAATCTCTCGGCCATGTCACTCTAGCTATTAGGAAAGAGAACGCTAGTATTTGGGAATTCGTTGGTGTAGCTGTTACTGTTGGAATACTTTTAGCGGGTCTTATGACCGTGTTCGCTATTATCTTATCCAATCTTAATAACATGGCAGAGGTTCAAACCCAAGATGTATATTCTTTCGTAGCGGTTATTATTGCCATAGCTGGTAGTCTATTAATAATTTCGGCGGCTCTTAGTTTATTAGCAAAAACAACCCCCGTCGATGCAGTTGTCAAATACGCTGTGACATTGGGCGGTCTTCTTGCCGTGCTTCTTGGAATCTCTTTCTTGCTTAATAAATTCGGTGGTGCAGTAGCGGTGGAAGCAGTAGAAGCAATCGCGTTTATGATCGCAGCGCTCGCCGGATTGGCAGTTGGAATTTCCGCTAGTTTCCTTCTCTTAGCAGTCGCGATCAAGGTATTCGCGGATAGCCTTCCGAAACTCATAGGACTTCTTCCAAAATTCGGGGATTCGCTTGCACAATTCTGTGAAAAGTTGAAAAACTATAAAGGCGATCTTATACTGTATGCCATTTCCTTCACTGCATTTGCAGTTATTATCGGTCTTGTGGCTGCAAAACTGATCGCTAGCATATTGGCGATGTTCAAGAAATTGAATGACAAGGATGCCCTCCCGAAAATTGGAAAAAATACGATGATGACAGTCGCTGCTATTGTTCTTGGAATTTGTGCTGCTCTCACGCAGACGAGTCCTGAGGTTTTAAAGGCGATCGAGGCGACTGCCACAATGGTGATGGCGTATCTTGGAGAAATCATGGGTGCACTCGTCGAAGCCGTTTTGGTTTTGATCTTAGAGTTCTTCGACCGACTTGCAGATGCGTTGGATAATAACACCGATTATATATGGTATGTTATTGTTCGAGTATTTACGTCCATCGGTAATCTTATCATGAGCGCCCTTGGCGGAGTGCTGTACGAGGTATTCGCGACGATATATAATATAGTCTCGGCTTTGATTCTTGGGTGGATCGACGATTTTGGGTATCTCTTCGAGAGATTGGGAAAAGAGCTTAAAAAGTTTACGCTTTACATCCAAGTTGGATTTTCTACCGACTATCAGCATCAGTCCAATCTTCTTAATGAGATAGATAAGATTAACAAAGAAATAGATGAACTTGATGAGCAATCGCAGAATGTAGTAGGATTGCATGAAAGCGACTTTATAGACATGGATTTGTCTCTTGCTCAAGGATGGTGGAAGGATTATTACAACACCAATTATGATAAGAAAGCGTTACAAGATCTATTCGGAGTCGAGCCCCGTGATTATGAGGACGCGAAAAATCAAGCTATTAATGATATTTATAATATCGGAAAAGATTATGGCGAGAAAAGTGTCACGTCGGCAAAGGATGGTTTGACTGATGGCATCAATAATGTTCTTGCAGATATCGAAATTCCAGACGCATTACAGGTTGTTTTCGACCAATCTACTGATGATAGTGGTGAATTTGACGCTACGAAATTCGGAGAGTCTCTTGGAGAGAAATTAAACGAAGCCAAAGATGGAGCGCTTAGTAAAGTAGATCTTAATGCGTTCAAAGAGATTATCCCGGCTATTACAGGCGAGATGAGCGATGCCGATATCGAAAGCATGATGAACGGGCTGATGTCAGAGTACACCGGTGATGTTACAGATCTGGAAAGCCTTACTGGCCTATCAACCGCGAATATGGAAAATTATTGGGGCAGTATGACAGAGTCTGTTACTGGTAATTTCGACGCCATGGCAACATCTCAGCAAGCGTTGATCGAAGCGACGGCAGAAGCAGATAAAGACATAAGCGAATCAATGGACAAAAGTGTTGCTGCGATAGATTCTTATAGAACGCCCTTCTATAAGTCTGGTTTCATGTTAGTAAGCGAGCTTAAACGAGGCATGGATACAGAAATGGGGGTAACGAAAGAATGGCTCATCAAACAGATGGCTGAGATAATTGATACCGCGTATAATGAATGGAAAGTTAGCTCGCCGTCGAAGTTATTCAACGCCCTTGGTCAGTTTGCAATGGAAGGTTTGGCAATTGGACTTCAAAATGACATGCCACTTAAGGTTATGCAGCAGTCAATTCACGACATAGACGAGGCTGTCACATTCGGCCAGTTTAACACCATCACACCAAGAATATCACCGGTCGTCGATTTGTCAAATGCTAGACAAACTGCAGCTCAAGTGGACACCCTGTTCAAGGTTCCAACAACTTCTAGAAAGATAGCTGCAAGTGCAAGTCAGTATGTCAATACAGCTTTCGACTATGTTAGAAATGACAAGTATAATGATTCAAGGGTTGTAGCGTCCATTGATACGTTAAATTCCAAACTTGACTCGCTCAACGACAATATGATGAATACAAACATTTATCTTGATTCTGGAGCACTTGTTGGGGCGACATCAGGTGCGATGGATAAGGCTCTTGGACAGAGGGCATCCAGAATAAAAAGAGGAGGTTAAAAATGTATTATTCGTTATCGTTTATCCAGCCGACGAATCCATATTCGTTTAATCGGTATACAGACGATGCGATACCACCTCTCGATCTGACTTTTGTTAGAAATACATGGGAGCATTGGCGGATCGTCCCAACAGAACGCCCCACTTTTGCTCCTCCTCCGCTTAATACTCATGTAGTAAACGTTGATGGAGCAAACGGCAATATCGATTTAACTCAGGCCCTGACCGGTTATCCGACTTATGGTAATCGGTCAGGCTCTTTCGACTTTGCAGTTATAAACGATTATCGAAACTGGCAACAAGCCTATACTGATATCTTATCAACAATACATGGTAAGCGGCTGTATTGCGTTTACGAGGAAGATCCTGAATGGTATTATGTCGGCCGATGGACTGTAAAATCTTGGGTCACAGGAAAAAATAGATCCACGGTTACATTGACGTACGATCTAGAACCTTATAAGTTGAGACTATATGATTTAAACTCGGATTGGTTATGGGATCCTTTTAATTTTCAAAATGGAATTATTACGTCTCGTTATACTGACGCAGATGGAGCAATATTCACAAAATCTCATAGAGTTGATTCGTCGGAATGGAACGACTGCATAATATTCGATACGAGCAAAATAATCGGCGAATGGGAAAAAGATGCAGTCGGCGATGGGTATATTCATAAACAGGATTATATAAGTTCGATCCTTGGTAATATGCCAGTCGCTTTATGGTTGGATGTAAAACCGGATTCTGGTGAAACTATTCAAATCCAATTTAAAAACTCAGAGATTAATTATGGCGATGAAGAATCAGTTTTCAAAACATATACATCCGATTATCAGGGAACAGATCCGAGTTACATTATAACCAATTACAGTGGGACGAACTCCATCCTTATGCGGGCAATCGGAAAGGGACAAATAGAAGTCAATTTTAGACCTGGGAGGCTATAACTAATGTATAGTATTTATGTTGACGGTGAGTGTATCTATAACGATAGATTCCCTCTCGAAGAATACAAGATTGTGACGCCGGTCCTCAAAATGGCAGACAGCGCTGCTGGATCTTTGGAAATGACCCTTCCCACAATAAATATCGGATATGATTCGATTAAACGTATGAAATCGACTATAACCGTTAAGCGATGGGATAAAGAAATCTGGGAAGGACGGCTTGTCGAAGATTCGTACGATTTTTGGCAGAATCGAAAAGTATATGTGGAAGGGGCTTTAGCGTACTTCAATGATACTTGCCAACCTCAAAGAGAATACACAAATGTGACTCTAGATCAGTTTTTGAACTCGGTCATTGACATTCACAATTCCAAGGTTCCAGACAATCGTAAAATCTATTTCGATTATCAAAGCGTCAACGGCAGTATCATTGATTATCGGGCAACGCAGTATCAAAAAACACTCGAAGTATTAAACCAAGTGTGCACTGATTATTCGTGTCACATGAAGGTAGAGAAAAAAACCGTTAATGGCGTCTATGGAAATTACATCAAATTTTTTAGCGGGCCGTTAACTACTTCGACGCAGTCTGTCGAATTTGGGAAAAATCTCCTCGATTACACATCGAATTTCGACATGTCTGAGTTAGCGACGGTTGTTGTTCCGCTTGGGGCTGTAAAGACGAACTCTAATAGCTCTCAGATTGGTGATGCTATTGACTTAACGAAATTAAAGGCCTATACCGATGATGACGGCTGGGGCGTGGAACAGGTAAAAACAAACGAGACCGTTCTTGCGACACAGGAAGAAGTAGAGAGTCAAAAAACCGAACTCATCCATCATTACAGTGGATGGTACGGATATTATACAGCCGTTTTGTTAGTAAAAGGCTCGACTACAAAAGAAAAAAATACGGTGTACATATCCTCGAGAATGCATGCCGGTTTTGGAATGTATATATGGCAAACCGTATCTGGCGGTGGACCAGCCGATTCGTATCATAGTGGAAAGTATGCAAGCATTCCGCTAGGATTTACAGACATTATTGAAGAAGCGGTAGAGGTTCCCGTTTCAGAAGATGAAAACGGTCGCGCAAAGCTTGTTCGATTGTATGTCGGGTCTTTTGGTGGCGACGTAGAGCTTCGAGTTAATATTGCGTCAAAAGCCTCTGGAAAAATGGACGAGTATTATACCGCAGAAGATGCTCTTGTATCGACTATTAGTATGACACCGTCGCTCCCAGAATTTCAAAATGGCAACATTTATACGAGCAACGAGGAAAATCCAGGAGCTGTGTATAGTGGATCTACAAAAACAATCTATTCGACAACTGACATTGTTAAAAATGACCAAACAGGATTCGACCCCGGTTTATATTCTTTAAAGGCGGCGGTAACTTCTGATAGAGTCGTTCAGGTTCGTGTGTATTGGTATTATAGAACGGGATCGTTTATTAACAATAGCGATTGGTTGACTTTGCCAGCTCGTTTTACTTTACCAGAAGGATCGACATACAGACTTCGTGTAGTATTTCGTTATCCGAATTCTACTGCTGATTTCTCGCCAACAGACGAAATAACCAAGCTTGATATTTTTAAAGGTACTAGATTTGGAAGTCTATATGTGACAGCGGAGTCTAAAAATCTCTTTATTGACGATGTCGAGCAAGGCGGAATCATTGAAAGTGGAGATAATGCAGGGCTTTCGAATAGTGGAATTGACATGAAACGAATTCGGTCAACAAAGCCGATTGGAGTTGTTACAACCGGTGGAGAAATTGATGGATTCGACGTGGGCGATTATCTACTCCACGCAAAAACGACGAAAACATCAGCCGACGATGGACGAGTATTATCCGTAAAGCCATTCTTTTATGATATGGATGATGAGTTCTCATCTGCTGGGGAATGGGTTCAGATGGACGATACTGTTGGAGCAGTTATTACGGTTCCGAATAGAGGTAATGCATATTCAGAAACGAATCTCATAACGGCGCTTCCTCTTTTTAAACCTACAGAAGATTCAAGAATAATTGAAACTGCGTATAAAATCGATTATGGTGTATTCGAGAGCAACAATTCTTACAAATTCGAATCAGTACCAAAAGACTCGGCAAAAGCGTTCAAAATTCGATTAAAGGTTTATAATCGAATTATCGACACTGAGCATGGCGAAAGTACGGAACGATTGATTGAAACTACCGAATGGATGGCCTCTCCTGCAGAGTATACTTTCCCCAACGATGTTCCGACCTATAAAATTGTTCCAGAATTACAGTATACCGACGATTCTGATATTTATCCGATCGATGTAAAGGAATTTTCCTGCTATAAGAACATACCATTGAAAAGTAAATTACGGTTCATGTTCAAGGATTCTACCAATCCGGAAACGGATGCAGACATTGCAATTACTGCATTAACGGAAATTATGCTGGAACAGGATGCTACATTTCCCTCGATGTATGAGCCTGCGAATTCCGCGCTTCAAGAGTACGGGTGGATTGAGAAGGTCATTAACTTTGATAATGTAGAAAATCCTGATGAACTTTATTACAAAGCGAAAACGTATCTCGCTTCTGGTCAATTCGACAAAATGACTCTAACGGTAAAGGCCCTCGACCTTAGTATTCTTGGTGTTGATACAGAGGCACTTGACATTAATTCGTATATTCTTGTGAATTCAAGGCCTCATGGTCTTAGTCGGTTCTTTGAAATAACAGAACTCGATATTCCACTTGCTGAACCCGAAAATATGGAATTTTCATTAGGTAGTGAAACAAAACAAACGTTAACATCAATAAATAATAACACAAATAGCGATCTGCTAGCCATGATAAATTCTCAACCGTCGCAGTCTTCGATTTTACAGGAAGCTCGAAGAAATGCTGAAGCGGCTATCTTAGACGGTTTTACAAGTGGGTCTGTCGTTACGGTTACGAATGCCGCTGGACAGCCAACTGGTTTGGGATTTTTCAAGGTTTGGAATTCTCAGACGGAGACGTACGATCCATACACTGGGCCGTATCCAAGTGCCGTGTGGGATGAAATACGATCGGATCCGAGTATGGCAGATATTAGATGTGTTCTCATAAACTCTGAAGGAATGGTATTTTACAACGAGGGAGTTGGCCATTCGTCGACGATTGATTTGGCTACTGGAACCGGTCAAATAATTGCGCAAACTGGTCTTTTTGAAACCATGTATGCTGACAGAATTTTAGGCGGAACATTAACACTTGGTATAGGAGGAAACGTTGAAGGCCATATACCAGACGGTCGAATATATATGAAATACCCAGTGCCCGCAGGAAAGGAAGGATGCTTACCATGGGCGACACAGGCGGATCCCGGGAATCTTATTGAAATCACAAAAGGTGATGGGATCGTTCAGCAAGGTGTAAGTGAAGACGGTTGGACAAGACAAGTTAAAATCATAAACGGCGTAATAGAAGGCAGCATTTATTCGGATAAGTATCACGTTGGTGGACGAATATATCTTGGTCATTCTTATGGTACGCCAACTGGAGAAACCATATACGGCATGCGTTTGCAAGGGATGGATGGCCCACTTGTTATAGCCGGTAACATTTATTTAGATGGTTCAATCAGAATCGGTGCCTATGGTACTGGTGATGTTGGCGTAAGTGAAACAGTAACAATACCGACAACTGATGGGTCGATAGGACTTAGATTTGTAAACGGTATCTTCGTTGGAAGGGTCTAATTTTCTATACAGAAAGAAGGAAAATCAAAATGGTAGTAGATACTATGGGTAAGACAATCCCGCCTGAGGAAGTGCAAGAGTATATTAAGTATATTCAGAAAAAAAATCCTAATAGAAAGATTGAAAAAATCAGCATCAACGTCGATGGTGATTACGTAGATCTCTCGTGGGAGCTTCTGGAGGTTCCTTTTGAACGCGTACGTAGAATCACTGGATATTTGGTCGGAGATATGTCCAGATGGAATGACGGAAAGCGTGCCGAAGAAGCCGATCGAGTGAAACACGGTTTAAAGGAGGCGACGTAAATGTCGATCTCGGAAGATCTTAAGAACATCAAACGTCAAACGAATGGTGAACGTGTGGCAGAAGCAATTGTTTCTGCCATGCAAACCCTGCAATCTGAATCCTATCAAGGAGTGGATATTGCCACCGAAATCGATACGATATCCAATACGCCATATGGTGATCAGTTAAGATTGGCGATTCATGACGGATTGAAGAAACTTCATGATGCGAGTTCTTCTTATAGTCTGAATATAACAACGCTTACAAAAGATGCCTATGATTCGTTAAATCCTCCTGAAGAAGGAGTGCTATATGGTGTGAGATCGGAAAATCTTATAATGGCCGAGTCTTTAGACTATAATTATAAACCAACCGGCGAAAAAGAGCATTTCTACAACCTCGGAGCGCTTCGATTGTTCCTAAACGAGCATACTTACGGCAGATATAGTGTTTATGTAGGTTCTCAAATCGACATTGATTCCATTCCAGAAGGTTATTTTGCAGGTAGAGCTGCGCTATATGCGATAGAGCTAGGGAGTAATGTAGAAACAATACACAGTTTAGCATTCAATGGTGCTACAAATTTAAAAGAGGTTGTCATTTCCAAAGGGACGAAAATTATTGAAGAAGATGCATTTTATGGTTGCTCTGGAATTTCGTTTACAGTCGATAATAAGATTGATAAAATTTCTGGATTTCCATGGGGTGCGTCAGATTCCAAAATACGATGGATTGGATGACGGGGGTGAATCAAAATGGCAGAAAATATAGATGTCGAACTTCATTGTATCGATTCTGGTACATACGGCCGTGAACTACGAAAACCAATTTGTAGCGCTATCGAGAAATTATATCGAAACCGTGGCACCGCTTATTCTATACATGATCCAATCACTGAGTTTGAATATGAAATGATTAGTACCAAAGACGATTCTGTCGCGTATCCGATTCTAGATTCGTATAAAATGTTCGTAATGGATTCTCGATATCACGCGTTCTCAGATCTTCAAAGTTTAAAGGCGTACACCCAATCGGTTTCAACCCAATACGATTTGATTTTTGGAGATAACGTTCAAGATTTAGAATTCAACTCTAATTTTTTCGCGAACGATAGAAAGATCCGGTCTATCGTACTAGCTTGTGATATTGCATCCAGCGGTTCGGGTGTTTTTTCTGGATGCACGAATGTAGATCGTGTTCTTATGAATTCGCAGAGCATGATGACCACGATTCCCGAAATGTTCTTCAATGGGCTTTCTAGTTTAAAGGAAATTAGCATTCCGACCGGAATCATAACGATTGGTGATAACTGTTTTTCTAATTGTACAAGTTTGAGAACTGTTGATATTCCGCGTACAACCTATACGATATCAGAATCGGCATTTGAAGGTTGTCATAATATTAACTTTGTTGTTCACAATTCGGAGGGGTCAGTTTCTGGTTTTCCGTGGGGATCGGAAGACTCGACAATCAATTGGGTAGATTAAAGGAGGCGTTGTACAATTGTTATCTTACGATGAAATGTATTACAATGGCGCGGGTCTTGGTAAACTTTTTGCTGGGGATGAGTTGATTTGGTGCAGCGGTTCATCGAGCCCTGAGCCTAGCCTATATTCAAGGATCAACTATATACAGTCGACGAATCGCCAAACGATCAATACCGGCTATGTACCAAATGAAAACATGCGTGTTGAAGGCGTGTTTATGATGTTTTCAAATTACAGCCAGAATGTAGCCACCGGATATTTGCAAGCACCATTCGGGACTATTGATAACTTTTATTTCCAAAACCAATACAGTAGCGGATCTCCGATTAGTAGATTTCATTGCGGAAATAAAACGCAATCAGTACCTATAATCACTCCATATAGTGAAAAAATCCGAATCGTAGCTGATATAACCGGTGTTACTGTATATAGAATGGACGGAAGTATACTTGGAAGCATCCCTATTACCGATGCAACTTTATCAGATTCTCGGCCTCTATTTATATTTTCAAAAAATTCACCGACAACAGAAGACAGTTACACAGATGGGCGAATATACTCATTCAAGATCTATGAGAATGATGTTCTGATAAAAGATTTCGTACCGGCACGGAGAAATACTGATGGAGTTTGCGGAATGCTTGACGAGATATCTGGTGAATTTTATGTCGATGCGAATCCGAATCCGGTCGGGTTCTTCTCGGACGATTTCGATGAGAACTATTCCGTGCTTGATGCTGTTGAAACATCCGGTGATCTTTATGTCGATACAGGATACGTTCACAATCAAAATACGAGGATAACTATTGATAGTATTCCGGACATTACTGATGAGAGTGTAACGGCACTGGATAGTGTTCTATTTGGTTCGAATTACAATCAGAGTTATTCGAGTGACATGTGGGTTCTGTGGTATAGAACACTACTTTCTGGAGGTGTCCCGGCATTTAGACGAGGTGCTGATGTTTTAAAGTTTGCAGATTGCAGTTCTATGAATTTCAGAACCCGATCTACGATAGTCGCTGAGGGATTGACCATGACAATGACTTATCCAGATGAAACTCAAGTATCGATCACACAAACGGACGGCGTGTTAAATTCTGGAGTTAATACAATGTATTTGTTTTGGGAGAATATTAATCCTGATACGGGATTGGCGTACCAAAAAGCATATACGAGATTCTATAGCGCAAAAATTTCAGAAATTCAAAATGGAACCGAAACCGTTATACGAGACTTGATTCCTGTAAAACGAAATAGTGACCTAATTATTACACTATATGACAGAATTTCTACAGCAGAATTTGGTGGTATAGGTGGGACATTCACAGAGGTTTCAGAATAATTTTTCGCAAACGAAACACGGGCTATTATAGAAACTTGAAAGGAGTTGGTCAATTATGACTAAGAAGATTAAGAAAAAGACGGCGTTGGAGGCACTGGACGAGCTGATCGTGCAGGCACAGGAGGAAGCAGCGAAGATTCTTGAGAACAAAGGATCAGATTCGCCCGAGTATAATGCGGCGGTCTGCAATCTTACAAAATTGGCTGGGCAGAGAGCGGCAATTGCTGAAACTCAGCCGCAGCGTAAGAAAGTAGATCCGAACACGCTTATTGCGGGTGGTCTGACGCTGGCGGGATCTCTCGGATCGACGCTTCTGCTCCTCGTGTACGATGAGGATCATGTGGTTCCGAAGTGGTTCAAAACGGCTGCTGTTGGAATTAAAGATCTTCTGAAATCCAAAGATTAAAAAGAGGTTTCAAAATAGGAGTCGTGTTTTATACATGGCTCCTAAATTTTTCGCAAACTAAACAGCCCTTATAGTAGAAGATTAAGGAGATCTTCATGCTTTAAGGAGGTAATGTTATGAATACAATTGAAAAGAAAAATCTTTCTTTTGCGAAGTTTAAAGCGGAAAAAGCAGCCTCCAATGCACGTAATCTTCTCGACAGTAAGTTTGTCGAAAACTATCTGTCTGAGAAAGAACTGAAGGCATTGGAAAGATGCACCGAGTTTCTTATGGAGTTAGAGAAGAGATTCTCAAAAATGTATTATGAGACGGAAGCATGGAAGGAATGAAGGTCGAACGATTGCGGGGTTTAAATAGCCCCCTTTCGTTTTTTTTCGCAAACGAAACACGGCTCTTTATAGAGATGTTAGTCTCAAAGATTTAAAGGAGGTATTTTTTATGAAAACTGAAGAATTTAAGACGGCGAACGATCTCCGAAAACTTCGAGAGGATGCGTTGATCAAAGCATACGAGAAGGCTGCGACTGAGATTTATGGTCGTGTTTTTCTGCTGAATTGGGCGGAAGACAAGATAAATCTTAGAACCGCAGAATCTCTCGTCGATAAGATGGACGAGTGCTTCGAAGCCGAGTGGAGGTATATCGGAGAGATTTACGGTTTGAAAGAAACTGACAAATCTGATGACTAACAAAACTTACGAGAAGCTCGTGTTTTATACAGGGCTTCTCAATTTTTTGCATTTAAAACACTGACTTTAATAAGGAGGTGCGCAGTTTGTGGAAGGAGGCTATTATGGATAAAAAAGACCTTCATGAATTAATGGTGGCAAGAGCCCGCTATTCTGAAATTAGATTGCGTGCTCGTTTGGATACAGTTAATAAAATAACCGTTAGAAAACATCCAGAAAAGGATTGGTGGGAAACTGTTAGCGAGCACGAGTATGACATGATGATTAATGCGTGTAATGAGATGCTAGTATTGTTGGAGGATCTTAAATATATTAGTAAGATAGTGTAAATAAAAACTGCGCATCTTCTTTTTTCAAAATGACAGTAAAATACTCCCTCGCAATATTTGCAAGGTATATTATAGAAGGAATATAAACCAAAACCTAAACATTAAAGGAGGTATAACTATGAGTAAGACTTTTAGAACCTATGATGAGGCCCAGACATGGGCCGACGCAACAGGTTTGAAGTACCGAATCGTAGTATGCGACGAGTTTGTGTACGTATTGGTTTGGTAAAACCTAAAAAAACTAAACAAGCAGGTAACACGTAATCTTGGAGCGACAAGTGTCGACTACTAAGATGAAGTTATGCCGCTTGTTTAGGTTTTTCTTTTTTTCGCAAACTAAACATTTTTCTTAATAGAAAGCATTGTTTTTGCTTAATAAAAGGAGGAAATGTTATGAAGGAAATCTTTAAGGAAATGAATGCGATTGTAAAAAGTGAATGGAGTGTAAAGAATTTCGGAACGTGGGCTATGTTCTTCGTTGGTGTTATCATCAGCTCTATTGGCGAGTGGTGGTACACCCTGTCGGCGAGAACCGTTTCCGATTTTTTAAACGCATGTGCATTCACTATTCCTGGAGGGTTGCTCGTCGTGATTACGACGTTCACTATTATTAACAAATACTATGCACGAAAGGAGGATGAAGAGGTGTAATGCCTCTTCTTTTTCTCTCGTATTTAAAAACAGAGTCCTTCTTTTTTTTTCAAAATGGCAGTGAAAACTCGCAAACGAAACAGTTCTCCTTATAGAGGAGACCAGAGAGGTCTTCCGCAATATTTAAGGAGGAAACAATTATGAAGATGAGTGAAATTTGTGTAAAGGTTGCAATCTCTGCAATCACAGCTATGGCTGCCGGTACGGCAAGTATCTTGGCGAGCGAAGGGACAAAGAAGGGTCTTGCGATCCTTATGAACAGAACGCCTGATACGACGACCGACCCGGTTGATACTGTGGCGGAGACAGTAACTGAAACGATGACAGAGGACATTCCGGAAACCGTTGCGGATGAACCAAATATGGAACCCGAAGTAGAAACGGAGGTTGAGGCGTAATGCCTCTCCTCTTTTCTTTTTTTTTCGCAAACTAAACAGTCCTCCTAATGGAGGCTATAAAGGCTACTACAAAGGAGGATGATGTTAATGATCGAGACTGTAGCGACTATTCTGGCAGCTCTACTTGGGCTCGGGTTGGCTGGTATATTGCTATTAATCGGAGCGTTAGTAGTTTTACTACTAATCGTCAGAGAAATGGTAACCCTGATCCGATTCGTGTTTAGAAGCGCCGGAAAGAATAGAAAGGATGGTGTTGAGGAATGAGCGATGTTTTGCTTCTTATAGCCGTAGCGTGTATCTTGTTATCGATCTGTATGCGGGGATCGGACAAGGATAAAAAGTAAATAATCTCGCATAAGGATTGGGCACAACGCCCTTTCCTTTTTTCTTTTTTTTGTCCAAAAATCAAAATAGGAGTAATTCTCGTAAACGAAACATCCACTATAATAAGGAGGTGTTTTTATGAACATTATTGTAAATGATACTAGAACGTGGAAGGAGAAAGTAAGAGACAAGCTCTCGGAAATGAAAGTAGGACTTAAGAACAAGGCCGGGGAAGCTTGGCGATGGATCCTGGATCATGCAGAAACGATTCTGAAAATTACGCCGGTTCTGCTTGCGATTGCAACGGGAACTGTTAAGTTTATTAGAACAGTTCAAGGAAGCGCAGCAGATAGGCATGAGGACAGAATGAAGAAGTGCTACTATGATCCATCGAGCGGCTTTCACTGGGATCTTAAGCGAAACCTCACAAACGAGGAGAGGATCGAGATTTCTCGAAGAAAGCGGGAAGGAGAATTTACAGAAGATATTCTCGAAAGTATGCGGGTGCTCAAAAAATAATCCCGCACAAGGACTGGGCACAACGCCCTTTCCTTTTTCAAAATGACAGTAAACCTCGCAATTGGGGCACCTGCCTTAATGGTAAGTAAACCAAAAATCTTTAAAGGAGGAATCCATTATGGATGAGAAGAAGGAAAAGAAGACTTTCAAGGAGAAGGTATCAGAGGCTAAGGGCAAAGTGAAGACGTTTATCGTCGAGCATAAGGGCGACTTGATTAAGATTACAATCGGTACGGCTGTAACAGTCGGAGGATTCGTACTCTTTAAGAAAGCCGTCAATTCGGTTGACGAGGAATTTAGTGATGTCACAAAACTCGATATCTTAAAGGAACTGGGAACAGGCCGAGCACGATATTATGGAGAAGTTTAAAGAAGTAGACCAGATTTGTAAAGATCATGGGATCGAGTATAGCTGCATAACGAACTTTGGCACTGATGGCGGTGTCGATAGTCCGGATAACTATATTGGATCCCAGGCTTTCAAAGATGGTACATGCTTCCACGATACTATGTGATTTCGTGTTAGGGTGGTTTTACAGCCATCCTCTTTTTCTCTCGCAAACTAAACACTTCTCTTTATAGAGGTGAAAACCTACAGACATATTTTAAGGAGGAATTTATATGAAAATCGTAGAGTTTATGAAGAGACCTGTAAGCAGAATTGAATATTATGCCCCGATCATGGTTGGCATGATTGTGAGTGTGGTTTATGGGATTTATGAAGTTAACAAGATTAATAAATTTCTTAAGGAAAATGAGAATGGGTTTGAAACCGAAAACAAAAAGGAGGATGAGGCGTAATGCCTCTCCTCTTTTCTTTTTGTCCAAAATCAAAATGGGAGGTAAATATATGAGAACAGAAACACCTATTGAAATTAAATCTTGGCCGCAGTCCTTGTCGACTACTTTACATCCATTCAAACCTGAGGTGTGGGTGGAACTCGACAAGCTTGGATGCTTTGTTAAAACGGCACACAACGAAAATGGCTTTGCATATATCATTCATTATCCAGATACAAGATATGGAGCGTCAGTAATAAAGAAACGCGGATCTCAAGGTGCAGATAAAGACTTGTTCGAGCTTTCTGTCACATGGGACGGACATTGTTGTTATGACACACAAATCACTAACGATGTCGTTGGTAATCTAACAGATACCGAGTTAACATCGCTCCTCCGTCTAATTCCAAGGCTTGATAAAAACGAAAAAATTCGCAAATGAAACAATGTTCATAATAGGGACTGTAAAGGTCTACTTACAAATCCGGAGGTATTGTTATGAATATTTGGAGAGCTGTTATTGATGTGACCGCAGGACTTGGTGGCATGATTATCGCTAACAAGCTCGGCAACAGATTTTACGGTGATAAGAAGATTACCGACCCCGTTGAGGCGGTTGGTTACTTCGCATTGCTGTTTGCTGCCGGCGGCGTAGCGATGAAAGGCGCTAATGACTGCGTCGAAGGTATTGGAGCAATCCGAAGAGTTATGGCAACAGAACCTAATAAGGAGGAAGAGGAAACCGAAAACAAAAAGGAGGATGAGGCGTAATGCCTCTCCTCTTTTCTTTTTGTCCAAAATCAAAATGGGAGGTAAATATATATGAAAGTGTTTATTAGCTTAAAAATGAATGGACGACCGGACAATGAAATACAGGAAGACATGAATAAGGCGCTTGAGATTTTAAAGGAAGATGAGGACGTTGTAAACAACGAAAATTTTAAAGATCCTGGTTCGTTCGAAATCGTTGAAACATTAAAGCACGAAAATGTTCCCAAAAATGCAAGCCGTTTGTGGTATCTTGGAGCAAGTATACAGAAGCTCGCAGACGCTGATGTTGTATACTTTTACGACAAATGGTGGCAAGCTAAAGGGTGCTGGGTGGAATTTATCGCGGCTAATGTTTATGATAAAGAGATTATCTATGACTACCCGAATCGTAGAATCTTGAGAGCCATTGAAGACATCTTGAGATTAGTGTTCTCAATTATGGATACGGTTGATGAAACGGACATCAAGGAGGACCCAGATAATGTTTAATAAACTCAAACGCCGAATGCAGTACCGAGCTTACGTCTCTGGATACTCAAAAGGTTATTACCACGCGTGTAAAAAACTCAGACTCAATGATGGGCGATACTCAATTTTAAAACACGAGGACATCGTGCTCGGGTCTCAATTTTATAAGAGACCTCATTTTCGTTTCCGATTGTTCCCATGGTATAGTGGATTCGAGTACGGAATGACAGACGCGTATTCTTTTTACAATGCCGGGGACAATCCAGATCCACGTAATAGCGAAGAATCTATCGACGACGTGATCGGCCGGGTTCAGAAAGAATTCGAAAAAGATGCCGAAAGATACAAGGGCTGGAACGTTAAAGATTTACCGTTTTCGCAAAACAAACAACTACCTTAATAGGAATGATGTATTTCGCATTGTTCCTTATCTTTTTAATTTTTCATAATCACAAGGAGGAAATCAAAATGGCAGTAAACGAAATCTTACAGAGCGGGACAAAGGTGCTTGTTAAGCACAGTCCTAAAATTCTCACGGCACTTGGTATTAGCGGCATGTTTGGAACTGTTATCTGGGCAGTCAAGCAGAAGGATGATGCCGAACTTCGCATCAAAAACGCAAAAGCCGAGAAAGCAGCGGAGAAAACTGAAGACGGAAGTGTTACGAGCATTGACGACATTACGCTTACGCCGATCGAAACGGTAAAGGCGATATTCCCCGCATATTGGGGTGTTGGCCTTTCGTTTGCTTTATCCGCCGCGGCGATTATCGGATCTGATTATATTTCCGATAAGCGTCAGGTCGCATTGTCTGCAGCATATACGATCGCTGATATGAGTTTAAAGGAATTCCAGAAAAAGACAGAAGAGGTTGTCGGCGCCAAGAAAATGGACATAATTAATCAAGGTATCGCCCAAGAGCAAGTAGATAAGAATCCGCCTAGTAAACAGATCATCGAGTATGTAACGGCGAATACACGGTACACGATTTTTATGGCTCCGTATACAAATCAGCCGTTCACTGCAAAAATCGATGACGTCAAGGCTGCCTTTAACGAGATCAACAAACGTTTAAATCTTGGGGAATCTATCTCACTTAATGATATTCTGTATGAGTTGAATCTTGCAGCCATTGACACGGGAGCCGGGAAAGGCGTTACTGAAAATTCTGATATCGGAGACCTGTTCTACTGGAATATCAATGAATGCGGGTTAATCGAATTTAATATGATTGCGACAAAACTCCAAGAAACAGACATTCCTTGCTTGAAGATTAATGTTGGTACAGAACCAATAATCGAGAGCTATCGGTAATTCGCAAATCCAACAACGTTCATAGTAGGAATGATGTAAATGAAGTGTTATGGTTAACACGCTTGCTAAAACGCAAGAGATTGTAGGTTCGAATCCTACCATTTACATCGTTCTTTCTATTTTTCATTTTCACAAACCTTAAGGAGGTATTCAAAATGGCAGAACACAAGATTGATCCGTATGCAAATTCTCAAGTAAGTAAAGACGCTCGTGCAGAAGCCGAGAAACATCGAGAGATTCCTCGTCCCGTTCTCTCGGATGCCGCTAAACCCAAGAATTCAGGGCTCTGGGGGAAAATTAAGTCAACGTTTCTTCAAGGACGAAACCCCACTGATGTGGCGGCTTTCGTTATCACCGGCGTATTGCTCCCGGCGGTAATTGATGGCGTTGCGAATGCATCAAAGGCCGCTATCGATATGGCGCTGTACGGAGACACGAAGATCAATACTCAGCAGAACAAGCTTGGCGTTGGTGTATCTCGGACGAACTATAGTTCCCTCGCTCGTCAATCTCAGCAGAATCAGCCGCTCGGACAAAATGTAACATACGGCCGAACGAGCTACCTGACTGGTTTTCAGAACATCCCGATGGTGTATTCCGATGCCGAAAGTGTGAAGAATTACATTATCGAGTATATTTGCGAATACGGTCGCTGCTCTATTAATGAATATTACGATGCCTGTGGTGAATATGCGAAGGGCATCGACAGGCGAAATAATTCGATCCTTCAGAAATGGGGATGGAATGAGGACAATCTCAAGAACTTTGAGATTACTGTTAAGAGAGCGCCGATGAGTGGACTCTGGATTATCGATCTTCCGGAGCCTGTTGCTATTTAAATCAAAATGGAGGTTAAATAATATGGATAAGTTCAAAACATATGAATTTTCGTAGGAGATCGACGAGCGGCCTGATGCGACCCAGTTCTGCGCAAAGACAGAAGATGAAGCTATCATGCTGTTCGAGGACTTTTGTGCGGATGAGCGAATCGATCCTCAGGAAGTAAACATCGATATCGTGTACGACGAAGATGATGCAAAGGAATATGGCGAAGATTATATCTCGTATGATGAGTATGTAAAACTCGAATGAAACCTCGCAAAATAAACAGCCGCCTTAATGGAATGGATGACTTCCTGAATTGACAGGGAATTAAATAGTATGATAAGAGTAATACACCCACTGGTCAATCTGGTGGGAGACGCGGTTTTGAAGACCGCTCGGTCATCCTTTCCTTTTTTCTTTTTGTAGGAAAACACGCACGGACTAAAAGGAGGAAAATGTATGAGTACACTTGGTAATATCGTAAACTTCGTAAAGGAAAACAAGGTTGTTACCACGGCTGTCTGCGGGATTCTCGCAGTCAGCTTTGCTTATCTCATCAAGGATTCTAAGCCGACGGAGATTACTGGAGAAATTCGAAATCTTGGATGGGAGACTAATGTCACTGTGTCGAAGCTTAAGACAGTAAAAGAATCCGGATGGACCGCTCCGGCTGGTGCAAGAGTCATCAATACTGAATGGACTTTCAAGGAGATGGAGAAGGTTCCGACGGGCAAGGATGAGCACGGCTTTACTGCTTATGCAGAGAAGCCCGTTTACGCAACTAAGTATTATTACGAAGTTAAGAAATGGGTTCCTGTACGAAATGGAAAACGTTCTAACATCTATGGACTGAATCAAGAAATCTCCATGCCGTCTTACGCAGATGTAGAACTCAAGGATGATGAGAAAATCACTCGTCGAGATTGTACTTGTTATATTACGGTAATGAACAATGAAACCGGCGAACTCAATCGCTTCAATATTGATCGTGGAGTATGGTGTTCTTTGTATGTCGGAGCTTTGGTGCGTATTACATACTCGAAGCTCAGCCGTAATACTGCGAAGTCCGTTAATCTCGTTTATTGATATTTAAAGGAGGAATATTAATGGCACGAGCAGCGAAGTGCGATAGATGCGGACAGTTTTTCAACTTTTATGATGTAAATCGACAGGATTAAACACTCTTGTCTTAGGGTCTTGGAATAAAATTGATGGATATTTCGGAAAGAAGACGTATGAACTCTGTGTGGATTGCTGCAGAGAGTTTAACGAATGGCTTGAGGAGGCAGAAGAATGAGTTTTAAGACATTTCAAAATTATAATGGTGATAATGTGAATAAGACCATCGAGCTCATCGGTGAAAGAGCTGATAGAAATCGAATGGATTCCAAGGAGGTAAATACTATGGATAAGATTCTGAAGGATGCACTGAACGTACGTGTAAATGGCGTTATGTGGGAGCCGCTTCCTACAAAGCGTTGGTTCAATTGGAAAGAACTGAGAAGCTATTCTGATTCTGAGTTCAAGGCCATGCTCGAACCGCTTACTGAAGGGCTTGATTACCAAGTTCTGAAGATTGGAGCATAAGCAAATGAAATTCGATAGACTTCCTGAAATTAGCGTCATTGATATTATCGCACGTATTTTAGCGTCTCTTATTTCCTTCGGCATTCCTTTTGGTATTGGTTTGCTGGTAGGGCATTTCTGCTGGTAAGATTTATATTTTTTAATTATTTAAAGGAGGATTTTTGTATGAATAACACGAGAAAAGGACTTATTCTGTTTGGTCTGGGTATTGCTGTTGGATACATTGCGAATCTCAGCGTCGAGAGAAAGGATCAAATCAAAGCGACAGTTAAGGACTTTTGTGACAGAGTTGCAGATTCCTTTGATATTTGCACGACGAAGTTTAAAGAAGAAAACACAGTCGAGAATGCGGAGGATTGTGTGGATCTTGACTATGACTTTTCTCTCATCCCGATGACATTTACAGACCAGACATCTGCGTATTTGACTGTTGCTAATATAGTAAAGTATATTCGCGAGGAGAAATATGTCACTTTTGCCGAGGTAATGCTGGAACGATCCATTAACGAATCGACCGAGATGCCAGGATTTATTCCGGATATTTGGCGAGAGTTCGGGTGGACCGATGCTGATGCGTTTGTCCCGTATAAAACGAGGTATGGTTTGTGGAAAATCACGGATGTTCTTCCGCAGCGACTGTATAAAGTAGAAAAAGATGATACTGAAAAAGGAAAGAACTTATCAAGGTATCTTGCAATTACTTTGGAGAAATTGATACAGTGACAAACGCAGCTGAAGAATGCAGCGAACTTATTCAATGTATCTCGAAGCAGATTCGTGGTGCAGAGAATAGATCTCACATGGAAGAAGAGATTGGAGATGTGCTTATAGCCGTCTCCAATCTTATTTATATTTACGACCTATCCGAAAATTCGATTCAAGAATGGGTCGATAAAAAGCAACGTAGACAAATAAGGAGGATAAATGGGGAAGAATAGTGCTTTTTATTGGATACTGTTTTTTATACTTGTAACTGCGACCGGACTATTGGCCTTTGGTGATCAAAATGATAGCGACGTAAAGGAATGTTCATATTGTCACGAATCTATAAATATTGAGGATTCGGACTACGTTGTAAATGGCGATGGTCAATATTGGCACACGGATTGTTATTTAAAGGAGGAGCATTAACATGTGTAAAAAGTACGAATTTAATATCAGAAAATTTGTTAAGGGTCAGGTTTGGTTTTGTACAGAGGATCAAACGGTAACAGACGCTCTTAGAAGTGCGAATAGTAAAGCTCTCAATGGTTCAAGGCCTTATTTTATCGTTCATGTTAATGGGAATATGATTACTTGTGTTCCTATGACAACAAATATTAACGGCTCTGATAATAGACATACTGATATTGTGTTTCATAACCCGGTGATTGATGTAGAGTCTCGACTGGTTGTTTCTCAGGTTACTACAAAAGGTGTTAACGAATTTACTAAATATCTTTATCAATTTTCTAACGAGGATACCGAACTTATTATAAATCTTGTTAAATCATCTATCTTTGATAACGAGGATACTATCATCAAGAAAGATACTGAAAAAAATGACAAAAAATCGGACCCGGAAGAAGATAAACGAGCTTTAATAGATCTTGAAAATAGATTGAGAGCCGGTGTTAGAAAAGGCGTTCCTATTTTTAAGACCGAAAAAGAAGCATCTCTTTGGTTGAATTTCTGGGGCGATAAAAAGACATACGAAGTTGCTAAATATTTCAACATTAGCCAATCAAGTGTTTACTATTGGCGCCATTGTGCAAAAAAGAAAATAAAGGAGAATACGTAATGAAAATCGAATTCACATTTAATCCTACTCCGTCCATCGATGGATTACATAAAACATTAATAAACACAATAGAAATTGAGGACGATGCGCCCCATGCATGTAATGTGAGAAAAATCGAGAATCATATTTCAAGAGTTATTTCAGACGGCCAATGGATCTTTTACAATGCAAAAATCCTAGATGGGCCTTATGAGGGACGAAATGTTCTTGATATTTTTCCAATAGATATTAAAGGTATCGTACTGCCAGACCGGATTAATCCCGCCCCTATCGACGAAGAGGTTATGAACGTTCTCGACAACTTTGGAAACTCATATAGAGGATCTTCCGGATTCTACTTTGGAAATGTGATATATCATCTCCTTCAAACAGGAGATTTAAAGGCTGCCCAATGGTATCTCGAACGTTTGATTAATAGTCAGGAGGCTTGATATTTATGGATGAATTTACAAATGCTTTATCTTGTTTAGGGGCTGTAAACGCTTACGGAGACTTGATCAAAAACATGAATCAAGAGTTTATGGAAGCCTTAGAAGTTTCAAAATCAGCAATGACTAAAGGCGCATCGGCAGACGCTATATCGGATAACTTCCATGATATTTTTGTTAAGTATCTTTTAAAAAGCGCGGACATTAGATCTCGAATCGTCAAGTGAGGCTCGCAAATCAAACAGCTTTATTAATAGGCATGAAAGCCTAAAAAAAAAAAA
>Ga0326512_10000216_pt1 | contig 49931 bp, 85 predicted proteins | sample 1_2617_0518_D_FD_203652 | JGI IMG/M metagenome (GOLD analysis project Ga0326512, IMG submission 203652) | Bovine rumen microbial communities from UC Davis, California, United States - 1_2617_0518 | ecosystem: Host-associated > Mammals > Digestive system > Stomach > Rumen | place: USA...
TAATTTTACTAGCATCACTAGGCATTACATTCATTTCTTTTATTAAGCCTAATATATCTTTAAGACCAATATCATTGGAGCCGCCAGATTTACTTTTAGATGATGCTGAATCACCAGCTCCACCTGTTGTAGAAGTATCGGCTCCACCTACTCCCGTAAAAGGCATATAATCTACAAATGGGAGGGCTGACCCTCCCTCTTGTAGACGTCTAATATTTATTTTCATTTAGATTGCATCATTAATTTAAGTAAATAACCATATCCATTAGCCATAGCGCGTTGTTTTTTATTAGATTCTGTAACTAACAATTTATGTGCATTATAATATAATTTATCATAATGACGTTTCATTCTTCCACGCTCTACTCTATCAACAACTTCTAAATTACCACCTTTAGCAAAGAAAGAAGGTCTAGGTTGTACTACTGGAGATGTCCAAATTACAGGTCCAAATGGATAACCTAAACTCTATCTATGTGCACTTTGCCAATAATTTGATTTATCAGTAATTATATTATTTAAAGCGTTTTCAGCATTAGTTAATTCTCTTTGTGCGCTATTATCATTAGGATTAGCATCATATCTAGATTTAGCATTTCTATAAGCTGTTCTAGCTCTTACAATTTCAGGATCAGATGACAAGAATGAACGATAATCATTTTCATATTGTGCTAGAGCACCTCTAGCTATTCCATTTTGCATTGTTGCACCAAGTTGTTGTAACTTAGTAGAATTATCATGGAGTCTTTGAATCTCAGCAAATCTATCTTGATTAAATTTAGCTACATCAGCTTTATGATTATCATTAACTCTATCAACTCTCTTTTCCTGATTATCGTTCTGAATGCTAATTGCTGTATTAACAGATTCTTTAATATCTTTATCAGCTTGTAATTCATATGGTCTAGCAGCATCAACTCCTTTAAAGTGAGAAGTTATTCTATAAGCAGCAGCTTGTCCTAAATCATTAGTACCTCTAGCCATTAAAGCACCAAGTTGATCTGCATCAGTCTTAGTCTTTTCAGCCTAATCGAGTAATGGTTTAGGTGACCATATTCTGTATGCTTGCTATGGATTTATTCTATGATATGGTCTAAGTTGTTTATACTTATTAAGTATAGCATTATTAGCCCACATAGAACCTAAGAATTTACCAAGTTCTATTCCAGTTAGAGTTAAATCAGATGGATTTCCAATACTTCTTCCTGAAGTTTCATTATTATAACCTCCAGGTCTATCAACTGTTGGTTTATATTCATCTTCTCCAACTGTTCCCTGTAAACCTCCAACTGTTCCTTCTAATTTACCAGATTGTGGTTTATCTTCAGGTTTGTTTTCTGGTTTTGCTTCCAGTTTTGTTTCAGGTTTATTACTTGGAGGTACTGTAGAAGTAGCCTGTGATGTAGTAGCTGGTTCAGCACCAGATGTTGTTGATGGTTCTTTTTTAGAAGAAGTAACTACTTCAGTACGTGTGTTTACCTTTTTTCCACCACTTCCAGCAACACGTCCTGTTACAGCTGCAGAGTTATGTGGTTGGAATCCAGAACCTGCCATACTTGGACCTCCAAATATTTTTACAATCCAATCAAACCAACTCCCATTAGTTCCATCTCCAAACTTAGGAATTACACCGCCTTCTCTAAATTTATAGTGTTCTTTTAAAGCCTGTGTAAACCGTTTATTAGTTAGCATATTACTAATTTCCTCATTAGTATGTCCTGCTTTCTTTAAATCTTCAATAGCAGTTTTTAAGTTAACTTTACTATTTGGATTAGTTTTATCAAGAGTTATTCCTGTTGCTTTATTAATATGTTTTTCTAAAGATATAGTATTACCTTTTTCAACAGCACGAGTTGCTGATTTCATATCAAGTTTTTTCTTACGTTCTTTTGCTTTAGTAATTTTTTCAGAAATATCTCCTTTTCTAGTAGCAGGATTTTCGTTTAATTTAGCTTTATAATCAGGTCTTCCGGGATAATTAACTGCATCAACTCTTCTTGCAACAATAGCTTCATTAGAGAAATTCCTTCCAAACCAACCAGAACGTTGTTTTACATTACTAAAATCATATACCTAACCTCTTTGTGGATTAATATCAAGATATTCTGATAATCTACCAGGTTGTTGTACTTCATCAGGATTAGCAACGGGTTTACGTCCAGGATTTGTAAAGTTGACATCTTTCTTTTTCCAAGGAGTCATACTTACTCTTGTTTCTTTAAATACTGATTCAGCTCCTTCTAAATCAGGATTATTTTTTGCAGCCTTCTTTAAAATCTCATCAGCCTAAGCCTTTGTTTTAGCTTCACTTAATTCTTTAGCTGTTTTATCATCAACTACTTTTCTTCCTTTAGATGTATTTACAGTAGTTCCTTCTATTTTTTTAGCACTCTTTAATACTCCCTGTGTAACTTTTTTAGCTGCATACGCTCTTGCTTCACCACCTCCAACAGAAAATATAGTTTTAAGTCTCTTTAAATCATCACTATTAAGTGTTTCTCCTTTAACAGCTTTATCGTAGATAAACTATAATGCATCTTTACCTGCCACGGTTATACCTATACCTCTTGCCATTTTCATTAAAGAGTTCCAAGGTATTTTAGCTAATGCTTTTGTTATTTTATATGCTTTTGCACTAGAACCAATTCCTGGAAATAATCCTATAACATCTGCTCCAAGACCAAGTCCAGTATTTAACCATGCTTCTCCAGAAGTAACTGTCTTATCATTGAAGTCAGCATATGCTCCAAGACCGGTAGCACCTATACCAGTAGCAGCAGATGCTATTGTACCATATGGTCCAAAATAAGCAGACACAGCTGAACCTACATCTCCAAGTATAGAATAGAATCTAGCCTTATCAACATCGGTTACTTGAGCATCTTTTCCAAATAAATCATGTTTTGCTGGAGCTTCAGTAGCTTCTTCTACTACAGTTTCCTAAGGAGTAGTTTGTTGCTATTCTTGAGTAGTAGCAGTAGTAGTCTATTTAGTTGTTGCAGGATTTTGCAATAATCCACTCATCCAAGGAGCGTATTTACCAATTTCCCACTCTGGAACATTACCACTTGTTAATTTATCAATTTTCTCAATTTCTTTAGCTTTATCTTCTTCAGATATATCATATTTTCCATCGAGTAGTTCTTTACGGTATTGTAGTAACTGCTAATCTATAAATCTTTTTCTTCCCTCAGTTGGTCTTGTTCCATCAGAATTTTGTTTATCATAGGCATCAATCCATTTTGCTAATTGTTCGTTGGAAGTAGGATTACCTTCCCCAAAAATGGAATTGCCTACATAAATTTTCATTGTATTTTGATTAAATGGTTTTAAAGTAGCAGGAGATGTTGTCTATTTTTTAACAGACTCCTATTCTTCAATAGTTGGAATGGTTCCAGCTATACCATTTAAATAAACATCAACATTCTATTCTGGATTAAATCCATTTCTTCTGACAGTTCCAAATATACCTCCTCTTGGTTTATTATCTTGTTTTCTTTCACCATCTTTATTATAATAATTAGTACCATCATTACTATTACTTCCACCTACAGCAATAGTAGTACTAGGTGTTTCGCTATTACTAGATTGACCAGAAACTATATTCTATAGTCTCGTATTAAAACTATTTAAAAAGTCAGTACGTTCGTCACCTTTAAGACCTTGATAGTCCATCCATTCGACAGCTCTAGCCTAGGCTCTACGTATAAACTCATCCTAGTCAATATTTCTTCCAGCGAAACTAATAATTTTTTTGTTTGTTATAGATTCTGCCATCGAGTATAAATATTAAAATGGGGAAGTACATAATTTCTTATATACCTCCCCCATCCATAATTAAAAGTCTAATTACTTTCTGCGATAAGCAAGGCGACCACCTTTACGATAAACTGGCTCACCTTCTGGTGCACCTTCTGGAGCTCCACCAGGAGCACCTGCGCCACCTTGTGCCATTTGAACTAAAGCTTGACATACCTGTAAAGCTAACTGACCATCATTGTTTTGAACAGCCTGAACAGCAGCTTGTAGAATTTGTTCCATTGGATCTCCACCACCTTCACCACCAGCTGGAGCACCTTCTGCTGGAGCGCCTGCAGGAGCACCACCCTGTGCAGCAGCTTGTTCTTCTGGAGTCATTGCTCCACCTTCTTGAAATTTTCCAATCTTAGTAGAAATTTTGTTAAAATTAATTTTCATAATCAAATATATTTATTAAGTTATTTATTGTATTTACTTATTTACATAGTTCATTAAACAGTTTAAAAATAACATAACATTATGTATTTTCAAAACATTTTTTAAGATTACTCTTTTGTTTCAGGCAATTGAACGTATTCAGGTTCATTTGTGTCTTGCTTATGTAAATATTTAAATACTGATTTACCTAATCTTTTATAATCACTATCTATCTAAGAATTATATGCTTTTTTAGCTTGTTTTATAAGAATTTTAGTATTCTTTCTACTAAAGATTCTTTCACCTCCTTGGAGTTTCATTTGTGTAGAACCATCTGGAGCAAGTACTTTCATAACAAATGAATCATCATCGTCCTCAAATTTAACTTCATCTCCTACTTTTACTCCAGATTTTGCGTTGAGTTCAATAACCCATAATGTATCAGGTTCTCCAATTAATTCTTCATCATTTGGTTCGCGAGTGACTACTTTAGTAACTTCTTGGTCAGAATTTACAAAAATCTAATCTAATGGGATTTGAGTATTATACATCCACATTTCGTGGTTTCCTTCGTTACCAAAGTCAAAAAGCATACCTTTATCTTCATCTAAGGAATCACGTCCCATTAAACCTTTTCTAAGTTCAGCTTTTGTAGACGCTACTTCTAAAGTATATTCCTTCTTACCAATAGTTACTTTAGTCTCCTTCATTTTCTTCTTCTTGTTGTTCTACTTCTTCTTGAGGCTGTCCATACTAAGACATATGATGTGGACGTTTAGGAAATTTTCTGTGGTCTCTATATAAAGCACCTGTTACACTGTCTACTCCTAATAAAGCTACAATAGCCCATATTAGGATGTCAGTAATATCTGGTAACTCTTTACCAACAATTATACAATAGATATAACTTCCAAGTATAATTAACCATCCTAACATACCACATACACGCTTACTAGAAAGTCTTCCAGATCTAGCAGATAAAATTTCTTTAAGCCACTTCATTCATTAGTCCTGTTCTATCCTCAGTGTTTTCCATTATTTCTTTAGCTAAAAGCTTTCCTGCTTCAATAGCTAAATCTTCTTTATCTCTTGGTTTAGTTTCTTCACTATAGAATTTCTTACATAATTCTTCAAGTTTTTGTGATAATTCTAAATGAAGAATTATTTCATTTAATTCTATCTCAGCCTATTGATTTCCATCTCTATCAACAACTGGAACTCCTTTTTTAGTTAAGTTATCTGCATCTTCCATATGATGAAGACGTGCATGAAGATTTCCTTCTGGAATTACATTAACTGCTCCTCCTTCTTTATGTTCTACAATTAATGGTTTCTAAACATATGTAGAACTAACTTTTTCAACAATAGGTTTATTAGCTTGATCTTTTAATTTGTCTGGATCAATATTTGGAACTCTATATTGAAGTTTACCTGTCCAATCTCTTAATATTGCAGTAGGTTCATTTTCATTCCAATATCTTACATATTTGTCCCAAGCACCATCATTTCCACCATGAAGTAGATACTATTCAGGAGATATAACAAATACATCATTACCAGTTGAATCTTTTGTCCAACCATATCCTGGATAAGAGTAAGTCATATGGTTTGGCTTCTTGTATTTATCACCTAAATGATTATTTTTTGGATCTTTTTTCCATGCTTCAAGTTCTTCAATTGGTAACTCATTATAAGCTTTTTCTAAGTCATAATCATCTGAGAGATAATCAGAATTTACATCTTTTACCCATTCAGAATAAGGTTTTCTTTTCTTTCCACCTTTTTTGAACTCCTAAACTTCTTTCTACTCCAAGGTCTCTTCCTATTGAATAATATTTTCTTCTTTAGCATTTTCATCCTCAAAAGTAAGATTATTAAAGAAATCTAAATCTTGTTCTTTTGTCGTTGGAATAAATTCCTCAGGTAAAGTACCTCCTTCTTTAAACTCCTCAATTTCTTTTGGTTTAGTTAATAACTTCTTAACTCTAATAATTTGTTCTAGTTTAGCTCCATTTTTAGCAGCTCTAGCTAAAGCTTGATTATAACCTCCCATATAGTCATATTGATTTTGCATAGCTCTAGCTTGAGTCATAGTAGCGGCTGATTGCATAGCATCATCTGCATCCTATTTAATGTTACTAATCATTCTATCTTTAACTTTGGCTACATGAATTAATGTATTAGCTTTTGATTTTCCAAATAATATTTTAGCACCCGCGTTTTGCTATGCTTCTTTATTATTTTTCATTGCTGAAGCATATCCACTAGCCATAGCTTTCATGTCAGAAGATATCTTATAATTCTCAGTTTTGCTCGCAAACCATCCTGCTCCAGGTAATGCTAATGATGCTACAGCATTTAATGTATCATTAGTTCCACCTAAACCTTTAGAAGCATCTACGAAGCCACCTGTCTTATCAATAATCTTTAAAGCTACTCCAGCAGCCATAGCATAAGGATTACCAGAAGCCATAAGAGCTGATGAGGCTGTACTTCTAATTCCAGCCATCATATTATTATTCTCATTTAACTCCTAATTTGGTGTAGGGATGGAGTCAAATACTCCACCCACACCATTAGCTATAGCACTGTAAGCACCGCTATTCATAAATCCAGCTTTGGCTCCAGCTGATCCTCCCACAACTGTTGTCGTACCTCCAGTTTCTAATTTTACTATCATTATCCTATAGTATTAAATTGTGTTACAGTAGCTAGAATAACTACTAATTCATCTCCTTTATAACGGATTCTAGTCTTTAAATATTTATCCATTAATTTAACTTCTTTTCTTCCATTAGCTATATTTTCCCAAGATGTAGTATCTATATTATTAGATGTTGTTTGTGTAGTGTTATTCCAGAAAGTATAATATAAACCACTTTTACCAAGTTTATATTTAGCTGTACCGCTATCAGTTTCTCGTAGTTCTGGAGGTAATGCTTTGTTAACATCTAATTGTTTATTAAATACTTCAGCAGGAACATTATTAAGAACTAGTTTTGGAAGCCAAGTATTATTCATCTAGAACCAAGTTCCATTTCTATTATATACATTTAATGGAGTTATTTGAACAACCCATTTATCATTAATATATTGTATATTAGCACGAGTTCTTCCAACTTCTTTAACATCTCTAGCTTTAACGTGATTACAGATACTAAACTTATTAAATTGAACATCCCATAAAACTTCACCTCCAGTTAAATTAGGATAATCTCCCTTTTCATGTGGATGTACTACTTTCTTATAGTAATCTTCAATTTCATTAAATGTATCTTGTCTTACATACAACCAAGGTAATAATGTATCTTTATAAGTTTCAGAATAAGCAGCTTTATCCCTTACTGTGTTATTTGCTCTATCTGTTTCTATGTAAGTGGAGCTAGTAACCATTTCCGGAATATAACCATAAGTTTTATCAAATACTTCGTGATCGTACAATATATCCGAACCATTATATTGATAGAAAGCCTTAGTAGCTTCTTGTCTGAAGTATATTGCTGGTTTCTAACAGCTAAAATCATAAGTATCACCAACAATAGTATAATGAATAGAATCAGGTTTAACATTATTAGAAGATAAAATTAAATTATCAAAACGCTTATATCCAGCAGTATCATTACCTGCGATATACTCGAACTCGAATGGATGTTGTCTACCGTACCAGAAGCAAGGTCTAATTCTTTCTTGAATATCTATTATTCCAGCTTGACCGTGTTTCCAGAAATCAGTAAGTAATCTCTGTACCTTATAATTATCAACTGTTACTAATGTATCTGTTGCTTTAAGTCCATGTTCACTAATTGTTCCCTTTAATTCATCTGATACTTTTGTTAATAACTGACTAAATGTTAAGAACAATTGAGATTGATACATGGTATAATTATAAGAGAAGAATCTTTCCCATTGTGCTTTACTACCAGATTGTGTAAATGATTTTCCAGTATTAACAGTTATACCACAACTAATATTTAATTGAACAACTGGAATCTATGGATCTCTGTCTAGTAAATTAGCTATTAATCCTCTATAATTGGCTGTTTTTTCAGTAGAATTATCACCTTTAAATTTAATGGTATTTCCATCAACAACAAAAAATTGATAATTACCCCAATGATCTCTTTCTAATGTAAATGAGAAACTCACATCATTTTCATATGTAGGAAGAGGTCTATCTTTTAAAGTTAATGTTGCTGACCAAGTTGCAGCATCAATACTTACTGAATTACAGCATACACCAGATGCACTTGTTGTTGTAGAATTACTTATTCCAAGTTTAGATAACCATTTAGAAGTATCTCTACTATAACTAAAGAAGATATTATCTATATTAGCGGAATAAGAAGGAACCCAAGAATAGAATGTTGTAAACGCCTATTGATGCTCATTCCAACATAAGTTCCAAACTTTCTCTTCAAAACCATAAGTATTGTCATAAAATGTAAACATTACATCCTTCTTATTAGCATTATAATGTGTTTTTACATTCCTAACTCCAATAACAGGTGTGAGTTCACGTTCGCCAAGCGTTATATTATCATTTAAGAATTTTTGAACTCTAAAATCTGAAATACATTCAAAATTTTGACCATTCGTTCTCCAGATTTTTTTGGCAACTGTATCTATACCATATATGAATTGATCACTTCTACAGACACTTTCAGGCCACTGAGAGCCAAAATCTGTTGATAGCATTATTGGAGTATCGGACAAAACTTTTATGGCTCCTACGGCAATTTTTGTACCATCATCAGTTGGAATTAGAGCATCTCGATTGACTTTCACAATTCCTACCGCGTGTTCAAAAACAACACATAAGTTATCATTCCATTCCATTAATTTCATTATTCCACCATATTGGTTAGAATAATCTCTAAATGATATTCCTCTAAATATTCTAAATCCATTTTTAAATGCGTCATTTTGAGCAATATCTGAATAAAGAATTCTTGTTTGGAAACAGTTTTTAATAAATGGAACTGCTGGCTATAAGAAATTAACTTTTTCACCAACACTTGTACTAAATCCTTGATTATAAATACAAGATTCTGGTATTTTATAATTACCATCTACTCTTATTGGTTGTAATGGATAGAATCCACGTTTATTACCTGTAAGAGATTCTTCTGATGGAAATCCTCTATCCCAATCTCTCATACCTAGGTTCATACTTGAATAGCATCTAAATGTAAAATATGTACCTAGTTTTACAGCATTAATATCACCTCTATTTATTTCAGAAGATGTATCAACATCTTCATCATAATGTTCTACCCAAGTATCTTCCTCAATAATAGTATCATTATTTGGAGCATCTGGGTCTTGGAAATTTCTATTTAATCTGTGTGTAAATTGACAAATATAACAGTCTCCCCTATAAACTTTTTCTCCATTAGACGAAAAATCTTTTAATTCTTTTCTTTCAGTAACTGCAAAGTAAGCATCTTCACAATTAATTCTGATATTAAAATAATTCTTCATCTAACCAATATCATATCCTGGAATGTATATATTTACAAGAGAATTTGTTTCTAAAGAATTGTTCTTTATTTTGTAAAAACCTAAATATGTTCCATATAAACCTCTAACGATACGAACTTTATTCTTTAATGTCTAAGTACTTAAAGTTATTCTACCGTTAGCAAATTTTAATTTAGTTTTTACCTTTTCAAAATTATCTTTCTTTGGTTTATTAGCTTTAGAACAAACATATTGATATTTAAGACTTTCTGCTTCACCGGCCTTTGCTCTAAATATATCATTTCCATCTCTAACTAAACCACTATCAGGAACAGATATAATTTTTGAATTAATAAACTAAGAGTTAGAATATTTATAACTTAATTTATCAACCATATACATATGATTTTCTGCTCCCAATAAACCACCATTTGTAGTCTATTGTTTTATAGAAAATTGTGTTCCTGTAAAGATATTATTAAAGTAAGGTTGATTTAATTCATACTCTGGACATAATCCAATTGATACTGTTGCTTTCGATTTATCAATCTTTATAAGTCTTTCAGTATAATCTTGTGTTAAATAACCTCTGGAATCTAAAAATGATTCAGTTACCCAATCATCATCGTTAGTTCCTACTTTCCAAGCAGGTATTCCAGAGAAGTTATCTTTACCAATCATAAATGCTTGACAAAGAATAGTAGGAATACGTTTTTGTCTAACAAAGAAATAACCTTTTATATTAAGTTTTTTAAGTTCATCAATTACTCCAGTTTGATACTTAAACACGAAATTACGTATTTTGAAGTAATCATTACCCATACTAGTATCATTGATACGACATACTCCAGCTGAATTTTCTAATGTGCCTTCTTCAATTATTTGTGTATCGTAATCTATTTTTACATCTGCATAACTAGTATATGTATGTTTATCCCCTACTTTTGGAACATTATCAATACCTCTTATATTATATACTGGAGATAATGCTCCATTGTGCATTATATAGACTATACCAAATCTATATATTTCCTCATTCCAATATCCTACTTTATTATAAATATTTTTAGTATCGTAATATCCTCCACTAGTATAATTCTAATCAATACTTCCCATTATATGGTCAGCTGTTTCTGACTCAAACCAAGGAACAAATCCTAAACTTATTCTTGATAATGTTTCATAATCTGGAGTAAATTTAGATACATTTCCTAAGAAAAGCATATTCTAACAAATAGCCTATGTTCTTGCTTTACTAGCTAAAAAGAAATCCTAAGATATTTCAGATACTGGGATTTTAGTAAATTTTTCATTTCCAGTAATGTGGATAGAACATCTATTTTGTCTTACTCTATAACGATTTTCGACTCTTGTAGCAGTTACTGTTTTCTATCCATTATCAACTCCTGTCGTTCTAGTAAAATATACATTTACGTAATCGTAGCCAGAGTCAATATTCATTAAAGTAAATGAAACAGATTTACCACTGTTTTCATCTTGTTCACCTCCTCTAATTGCAGTAGGAGTATTTAAAGCACCAATATGTATAGTAACTAATCCTGATTCTGCTACTATATCAGTTTCATTACCATCAGCATCACTTAATTTAAAGTAAAACACATAATTACCAATTGGTAAGTTACCTCCTAGATATACTTGATTAAATATTACTTTTGGAATATTAATATATTTCTTCAATAATGAAGTATCAATTTCAAATTCTGATTCATCGTAAATATTTGTATCAGTATTTCCAAGTCTATCTACTCTTTCGTATGTGTTGTTTTCTTTAGGTGTGAATCTGGTGTTTATTAATCTAGGTTGATTTAAATTATCATTAAGAATTAAATTAATAGAGCCATCATATGATTCCTAACATTGAATATCAACAGGATGTGTTAAATTAAAATTTAACTATTCTCCATAAGTTGTACTATTCTTTGTTATTAAATCAGTTAACATTCCATTATTAGCTTCTTTTCGATAATTATATAAAGGATTGTATTCATATACAAGTTTTCCTCTTGGCTAAATTACTTTAGTTACATAATTTACTGCTGATGACATAACTTTTAATTAATATGACTAATTTCACTTAAAGTGTGACCTAAATTAAAGAATCCACTTACTATGTGTTTTGGAGCAATATCTTTAAATTCTGTTTCTTTACCTTCTCCAACACCGATTGTTCTAATACAATTATTAACTATTTTCTTTCCAATAAATGTTTTATTTATATAAATAGTATTATAATCGTTATTTATATCTTTTCTAATTATTAAAAATTGATTACTCTTATATAAAGCATTTGCTACTTTATTACTTGATTCTGAAACTTCATGTTTATAACAATCAATTAATTTAGTTCCATCCCAATAATGAGGATGTGACGAATCAATATCTTCAGAAACTGTTTGTCCATTGTTAGTATAACTAGTCTGTGTTATTACTTTGTTTCCAGAATCATTTGGGACAATAGCACATCCAGATAATTGTAACTCTACATTTATATAAGATTCTATTTCAGAATATATATCTGGATTTAGAACAGAATACGATGTTTCATAGTCATATTCTAATTTTCCATTAGTATCTGATGGATTAAGTGTAAATATTGGTAACACATATTGTGTTCCATCAATTGATATTCTTTCTGGATACCCAGGGAAAGATAAACCAACAGATGCTTTTACTGGAACATTAACTGTAATTGAATATGGTAATGTATAAGCATAATCTTTAGTTTTCTTATAATTTAAAGAAATTACTTGTCCAGATTGTAATATATATATCTATTTTAATGTATTAATAATTTTAGATAATGGATGAGTAGTATGATTAACTGCACCTATTTCATTTAACATGTATAAACTACCATCTGTAGAGAACATTACTGGAATAGCATAATTCTAAGTAGATTGATTATTTCCAGTTTTTGCTATTCTAACACTACTACTACCAGAACCAGTTCCCTATAAGAATAATAAAGATGGATATATATTTAAATCATTATGATAATAATCATTAATACATTTAGAATAGAAATTCCAGTTAGCATTAGTAGATGTTGTCTAGAATAATCCAACACTTCCTGTTTCTGATGTTTCTCCTTGTGCAGGAGTTGGACCTGCTTCAGTAGGATAATCATAATCTCCACCTAAAGTCATAATTGCAATTTGTCTATTTCTATCATCTTTACCAGATTCCCAAGTTTCAAATGCAAACCAATTTTCTGGTCTTGGTGAATTTGATGTTTGACCAGTTTCATATACTACTTGACATCCTAAAATATTACTTATTTCATAATCTTCACTAGTTCCTGTTATATATGGAACTAATGCTTCTGCATTATTATCTTCATAAGATTCTGCTTCTCCTAATTTACCATAAAATTTAGTAAGTAAAGTATTTCTAAAAGTAATAACTATTTTATTATCCTAATTAGTTGAAGACATTTGTAATATTGGACAATTTGTTATTGGTGTTTCTACTCCACTTTCCTCATCTTTTGTAACAATATGCTATTCCTTTACAGCTTCCTCAAATGTAATATTATGTTGTGAAGTAAGTTCATCTTTAATACTGTTATTTGATGTTGCCCAAGATAAATCAGTAGAATATGTAATATCACTCTAATTATTTTTACATTCAACATCAATTTTTGTTTCCCATGGAAAACTTTCATCAGGATAAAGAACTTTTACATTAGGAGTAGCAGTTACAGTCATAACAGTATCCTACTGTTTACCATATCTTAATATAGATTTAGTTAAATACTCAGAATCATTCTCAGATAATATTTTTGGATCATTTACAAATCCATCAATGTCTATTTCTTTACTAATACTATCACTAACCTAATCAGTCCAGTTTGTTTCAGCGTATAACTATATTTTTTCTCTATTAGAATTATTTATACCAGATTCAGACCAAGGTACTAATAAATTCATAAAGTTTTCACTGTCAGAACCTGCAGAATCTCCAGTAGAATGTTCCATATAATATTCATTAGTAACAGAACTTGTTATTATGAAAACAGGAGAACTTGCAGATTTCACTTCCTCTGAATCGGTACCTTTTATATTTGTAGTTATATATAATTTTCCATAATATATTTTACCCATAGCTAATGTTGAGGCTGGAACACCATCTGCACCACTACCATAAGGTATTATACTACTAAAATTACCAGCCATAATATCCATTGGTAATTCAATTTTATGAGTAAAATTATCATTTATAAAGATATTAGTAAGAGTCTCAGATTCTTCAGTTTGTGGAAGTAACTCTTTAAGACCTAAATAACAACTTGTTATTTCTTGATTATCTTTAAGATATGCCATTATATCATAATCGAATTGAATTTGTTCTCTCTTTGTATCATTATAATAAAAGAAATATTTAAACTCAACTTCACCAGTACCTACTTTAGATAAATCAATAGAACCACTTTTTGATATAGAAGCAATTCTTCCATAAGGTGGCTTTAACCATATTGTATAATATACAATTCCTGATGTTGGTAAACCTGATATTGAACAACTCCCATCTTTATTTATAGTAGTTGCTGTAGAACTATTTGGAGTTGTGTATTCAATGTAATAACTATAACTACTTAAAAATTTTGGTTCATCTACACTAGGAGTTATTGTCAGTGTTAAACTATTTTCTGACTTATCACCACCAATTGCAACTGACATATAATTAGGTAACTTTAAAGTTTCTACAAGATAAACTCTTCCAGATATTTTACCTTTATAATAAGGAATATTAGTAGGCTTACCTGAAGATATAAGTTCATATTCTCCACTACTATTTAATTTTAGGAAGTTGTCACTAATATCAACACTATTATTGTCAGAATCAACTATTATTGCAGATAGTTTAGCATATGTTTTTAAACTACTAGATAAACTACCATAAAATGCTAACTAATCACCGGGTCTTATTATATCTTTATCTTTTTTATATTCATCTGAATTTGAATCATATTCACTTGGAATTATAACTGCTTCTTTAGCATAAGTTATATTTACAAGATCATTAGAACTTTGACTAACAATAGCATCTAATGCTGCAAAAGATATAGCTTGCTAGCCCTAATCTTCATTAGATATATTGCGTTCAGGTGATGGAAAGCTACCAATCTAACTTTGACCATTTATAGGATTATATGAAGCAACATAAACTATTCCTCCATGTTCCTTCATACCTACAGGTACGAATCCATCAGGTAAATAAGCTGTTTCAACTCTAGCATTTCCCATATCGTTTTGGAGAACTAGCTCATTACCGTTCATAGTTATCATTGTAGCATTTAATGCTCCAGATAATGTATGGTTGTCCATAGCAATTGGATTGGTATCTAAGGACATACCTTTATCAAACTAATTCGATTCTTGTTGTTTCATATATATTTATATTCATTATTAAAAACAAGTATATCTTCAAATTTAAGAGGTTCTCTCTATTTAATAAATTGAATGTTTTTAAGTGTTATTTTTTCATTATAGAATTTAAATCCTAAATCTGCTGGATATTGTACTTTAAATAAATATCTATATCCAGATCGATCTATACTACACTCATCATACATTTTATATAAAAATAGTTTCTCAAATGTAAATTTAGTTTTAGGTCTACCTCTTTTGTTAATCTTACTTTTATAATCTCTATACTAAGCTTCCGTTAAAGCGAAATAATAATATCCATCCCAAGGAATTTTATGTCGATTATACATTACTCTAAACTTATTACAAAGTTTCATCTTATAATAGTCAAAGTGCTTTATAGAATCACGATATAAACTTCCTATATAAAACCAAAAAGTATAATCTTGAATAATAGAATCTCCGCCATAACTATTTACTAAATATAGTGATTTCCATCCATAATTCAAAATTTTCTTTAAATCCTAAATAGGTATTCTCGGAAACTTCTCCTATATAATATCATAATAATCCTTAATGGTTTTATTAACTTTTCCGTAATAAACTCGGCCTTGATTTGTATATTCTACAATTTTATCTCTTAAAGCAGGGTTAAGATATACTTGTTTTGCCTTTGGTATATTACGATGCCCATACATATAGAGTTGTAACTAATTAGCAGAAAAGTTTGAAGCAAGGAAATCTACTTTCATAAATTTACCATTTTTTCTCGCATCTCTAAAAGCTACATCTCTATATGTACGCATCCTTAAATATGTTTTTCTAGAACCTGTAGGTAATGAAAATTCAACATCATTCTCAATTATATCATTAACCACAATCTTACAACACTCTTTAAATACTTTATAACAGAATTGCTTTTTATGTCTATCTCCATATAATCTGTTTAAAGAAACACCGTCTATTTTCAAAGCTTGAGAATCAAAATTTTCAAATATCTCTGGTAAATCCCAAGCATAACCTACAGCATATCGCATATTAAACAATTGGTTTTAATGAACGATGATACCACTTACGATTCCAAGAGTTCTTAGCATCGAGTATTTCATCCATTTCATTTTGATTAATATATTCAGGAGTTTTAGCCTAATCACATTTAATTCTCCACTCTTGCTGTAACTCTAAAGCCATTCTTCTTATTTCAGGATTCATTGTACGAATACCTTCTTTATATTTTTGAGTATAAGCAACATAAACTGCAATAGCTAAAGCCTCTTTATCGTTAACATCAGGTAATCCATTATCATCAAGAACTTCACCTTTATAAAGAATACCGATTAAACCATATGGTTTATCAAAATATAACTTGTCTCCAACTTGTTCATATTTTACATATTTACCAGACATATAAAGAGGATCTGTAAATAACTTGGTTCTTTCAATATATTCTTCAATAAGAGAACTATCCCAGTCTCCATTCCAGTCCTTATTAGTAACAAATTTCCAATCTTCAAAAGCTCCCGTTACAGCTTCGATATGAGTTACATTACAAGGTAAATCAATACTTAAAGTAGAACAATCTACAGGAGCAAAAAATCTATATAACTTACATCTTTTATTACCTATCTGACGATAAGCTATTAAAGCGATTTCTTCAAATCTATCCTCAGACATCTCAACTCCATACAGTTCAGATGCCAAATACTGAGCGTAATGTATATCCATTATGTATATTGTTGATTATTAGGTAAATTCGTCATATGTAATTGACGATAATATTTTATCTTTTGTTCAGTAAGACGATTCTTTACTTCAGTATCAATAAATGTCATATTTTCCATAACATCTATATTACTACAACAACCATATTCTTCTAATTGTCTTGGGTCTTTAAATACTGCTACAATTGAAATCTGTTTAAGCATTGGGGTGTTAAATACATAACAATCATACATATTATGTTCGTTTGGAACTGGATCAATATATACATATGGTTTATTTCTTCCTCTTTTACGATATTTTTGATATTTATTAGTAAAGTCAGATGAAATATAAAAAGTAAAAGAATTTTGTCTATCTGCTGAACCTATGTAGGCTATAGCAGCATATCCAAATTCATTTATAATTTGAGGTATTTCAAAGTGTGCATTAGGTGTACCATTTTCATGTTTTACACATTCTGAACATCTCTCTAAATCCTTACAGTCTACAGGAATACAATTAATTGCCATTAATAAATCATGTAATGGAAGTACTCCTTTTAATTGATATTCTTTTATAACCTATAATCTGGTTGATACTATCTCGTCTTCGAGTTGTTCTACAGACATCGAGATATTATGATGTAATCCAGCTAAACCAGAATATACATCATTTACTATAGCTGAAGCGAGTCTATTGTAAACCATAATATTATATAAAAAAAGGCGGAGGCTTTGTGAGCCTTCGCCTCTTATTTAGGATTAAAAATTATCAAGGTTTTGGGATAGTAATATCTCCATTAGTAATAGCTGCTTGAACAGCACCGATTACATCTTCACCTCCAACTTTAGTACCTTCTGTGATTCCAAGAGCTGCTAGAGCTGCATCAAATGTAGCAACTGCACCACTTTCTACATAGAAGATATGCTCTGTACGAGACTTAGCTAAGCCACCAAGAGCAGTTTGTTGTTGTATACCACGATTTGCATCGTATTGGAATGTATACTGTGTATAGTGTCCAGTTGGTAGTGGTTTGTCATCATTAGGTTCACCACCCATGATATCTCCTTGTGCAGGACCTTGCCAACGTAAGTTAGCACCACTAGGTAGACGTAAATCTTTTACTATATGAGCGAAGTCTCCAAATGCTTCGTTACCATTATCAACAGTAACAACTGATTGATCGGCTACAGCGATGAAAGCTTCACGTGGAACATACTCTGTGTTGTTCTGTAACTTCTCAAGAACTACACCCTTGTGATTATCTTGATCTAGGAAGATCTCCCATTGGTCAGCAGCTGTAATAACAACCTTTGTACCATCAGCAGAGAACTTAACTAAATCATAACCATATTGAGCAATCATATATTTCTTAGCTAATGCTACAACTTGAGCAGCTGTAGAACCACCGTAAAACTCTATGAATAATGGCTTTCCTTTGAATGTCCAGTCATTAGAGAAATAAGGATTGTTCTGATTTCTTAATCTGATATACATAGCGATACGATATACATCTGTAGCACCAGTAGCACCGCTAATGTTGACTTCTGCTTTAGCTAAAGTAGCAGCTGCATAAGCAGTCTTCTTACGAAGACAAATCTCATGGTCTTCATCAATCCAAAGCTTTGGACCAAACTTTACTCCAATGTACTTCTTATCTGAAGCAGAATACATGATGTTGTTACCATCATTGATTAAAGTAAGTGTCGAATAGTTTAACATAATTTATTAAATTATTTAGATTCTGTCGCCTATTGTTGAGCTGGGTTTGCAATAGACATTGATATAGGCATATGTGACTGTAATCTTGGGTCACTTGAATTTTCCATAATTAAATGGGTCAGCTCATTTATTATCTCTTGACATACGTAATCTGGGAACTCCATCATTTGAGAAGTATCTTCCGTTAAGTCGATTTGTTCTTGTGTAAGACGAATATTTTGTGGAGCCTTTATGTAGTCGATATAAATAGTTTGTAAGTCAAAGATAGAACTATCTTTACCTGCACGAATTTCAATTCTAACCTGTGATGGGTTAGCAATTCTCTGTGCTGTCATCTTCTCAACTAATGAACCTTTATTACCATTAGAGAATGTAAATGTTCTTGGTAAATTAGATTTATCACCAGATTTACCTTCTCCTACAACTGATCCAACTGTTCCACCAGACTGAGCTTCAGCTACTCCAGATGTAACACTTGCATCTGTAGCCTATACTTTGTATGCTACACCGTCCATATCAGTTCCACTAGGATTAGAACTGCTGTTGTAAACATTTGTTGGAACGTGTGTTTTACTTTGTTCTCCATAAGTGGTAGTTTGTTGATCACCTTTACCTGTAGTGGTCTTATCAACTGGATTTACATTATGTAGATAGTAATAAGGCTTCTTATATGAAGGCTTCATATAGAAGTTGTTGAGAATTTGACCCCATAGGTCAGCTGTTAATCTAGTAGCACCAAATTGTACATAAGTATTTGGATCATAACACTTAAATTGCTTCTTTACTTTATAGTTACAAATACAATTAAGCATATGTAAATAATCTTCAGGTAAATAAGCTTCATAAGTAGCTCCAAAGATAGAATTACGAGAGATAACATCTCCTGGAGAATTTACTTCACCATATTTATCAGTCTTTGTAACCTTTAATACTTCTGTAGCTTTTAGTACTCTTAAGTCATCTGTAGCCTATTGGTTTACGTCATACACATTGTATTTCTTGTTAATGTATTGGTTTATGGCTTTGTTAATGAAATAATTAAAGTCTTCAAGTAACATACTTGGAGCTTGTACTTTATTCATTTCAACTAAAACTCCCTCATAAACCTGTCTGGCTGTCATTGACATAGTTTAGAATAATTTAAAATTAATTACTCGTCACCCTCGCCACCTCCACCATACAAATCTGGATACGTATCGTGTTTAATTAGTTCAAGGGTTTTGACGTTCTTTGGATCTTTCATCCATGTAATTACAGCATCATCTGTAGCTCCTAATAAAATATTATCGGCGTAGAAATATAGCTTGTTCTTTACATAGATAACTTTCTTGTCTTTTGCTTCCATAAATAGAAGTCGTAAAGAAGTATCAGAACCTGTATATAAATTATTAATTCTATCTGGGTTAGCCTCAGCTACTGAAACTAGATAATCGATTACGTCGTTGTCACCAACAGCACGCATATCTTTACCTAATAATCTACAGATAAGAAGACGACCTTCTCTTCCTTTCGGATCATCATAAATGAAGTTAAGAGCTTTACGGAATAAGTCTTTCTTTGTAACTCTACGATTGGATTCCTCTTCTGGAACATAAACATAAAGTTCAGCACGTCCGTAACGAGGATTAGTGTTTCTCCAACCCATTGTGCCATCAATAAGGTTATTTCCTTTAGCATCTTTTGCGTCTCTTGAAGGTGCTATGAATGGACAATACTTAATAGCTTCCCATTGACGTTTCTCTACTGGATCATCTAAATTGAATGTTTTACCACTCTCAATAACGAATACCTCTGTCTCTGGGATAAAATATTCACCACTATTACGTTCATCGTCCGTGAGTATCATATCACCGAATGAATTTACCCTCTTAACGAAATCTGGGTAACGTCCTGTTTTTGGATTCTTACAAGGTTGAATAAAATATTTTTGTCCTACTTTACCAAAAACACTTCTTAGTTCTATATAATTACTTTTTACAACGTTCATATTTACATTAGCATAAAAATAAAGGGAGGCTGAGGCTTTTATTCAACCTCCCTAATCTATATCAAATAGTATTAATTACCGTATCTTAAAATTAAAGCTCTTGTGCAATAAAGCTTCTGTATGGGTTGAATACACAGATACCTGCATATCCGTGGATAACTAGTTTAGAACCAGCAACTGGGCTAGCTACAGGACCAGACTGTCCACCTTGTAATCCACCTACACCTGCGATAGAGTTAGAAATAAACTCTTTACCCTTTAATGAGAATTGAGCAACAGCTGGTTGGTTCTTAGCCTCATCAGCAGTTAAGTCAATACACATCATGTAACCCTTATCGTTACCAAACTCACGAGTTAAAGCACGGTCAGTGCTGAAGCTGATTTGGTTACCTGCAATCTTATATGTATCGAATGTAGCACCAACTTGTACATAACCGTTAGCACCCTTAGAGTACATATATGTTCCATCAGTATGGAACTTAGCTAGATAATCACCAAGAACTTGCTGAACATCAGTCCAAGCCTTATCATTCATAATGAAGTGATACTTGTTACCAGTAGACTTAGAAGCCTTCTCATTTAGAGTACGGATAATAGTATTGAATAACTCAAGAGTCATCTTACCATAAGCATACTTAGATGCAAATCTCTCGATTTGTGGAACAAGACCATCACCAATTGGAATTGGACGACCTGTATCTGGATCAACAATTGTTGGACGACCAGTCTTAGGATTAATATTACACTTGTTAAATAATAGACCTTGACCACGGCTAAGCATGAAGTTATCAAGAAGTTTCTTCTCGATTGGGTCCATTCTATAAACAGTCTCAGTTAAGTCACCTTGACCTTTACCTTGAGCAATCTTAATAAATGTATTCTCGAATAACTTGTATTGCTCTGAATAGCTAGCATCGTTACGGAACATTGTCATGTAGTTACGATGTTTGCTTACAGAACTTTGTTCCTTAATGTAACCCTCTTCAGATAACTCTGGGTGAGCGTTAGATTGGAAACGGCAAGTCATACCAGCTTTACAAGCATCTAAATCTAGAGTTGTATCGTAAGTATTGTCAATTAGACGTACTTGAACTTCCCAGTAGTTGTCAGCCTTACGAACTGGACGAGCTACTACGATACATTGCTGACGACTTTCATCAATCTTGAAGATATCATACTTCTCAAAGTATCTCTCTGTGAAAGCCATTGTGATTTCAGTACCATTAGCACCGTCTTCCTCTACATCAGCGGCGAAAGGAATTCTCTTGATATAGTTATCTTCGATCTCCCACTCCCAATACATAGAGTCGATATTCTGGAACTTGTTAGCTTTCTTCTCGTCATTGTAATACATATTAGCTAATGAACGAGTTAAGAAGTCAGCAGTTAAATCAGTGTTCATTCTGGAAACAACACCTAACATATGAGGCTTAGTTCCAAGGAATTTGTAAAAATCTTCGTAAGTGTGTGTGTCTGTCATCGTTGGACGCACAGTTACATAATTCGCTACAATCATATTAATTTATTTTTAATTATATTAATAATTGATTAACCATAGAGATCATCTATAGTTGTTGCATTAGCATTAACTGCAGTTGTCTATGGTCTGTATACTACTTTAGAGCTATTTTTCTTTCCGTCCTCTAAGCCCTTTTGGTAGCTTTGCTATCTAACATTCTTTATCTCATTAGAAAAATATTCGGAAATACTATTTAAGACTTCACGACCTTTTAATGTCCACCAAGCCATTTCTACTAATGTCTGAGGATCATTAAGAGCTTTACCCATATATGACATACCGGTATCATCTCTATCTAAAATAAAGGATGCTATGTCCTCCATGTCTTCCTGTTCTAGGTTAACATCTAAATCTCCAATTTTATTTAGAGATTGAATACTTTTTACTACAGAATCTCTAAATTGACTTAAAGCTTCCTCTTCCGCAGCTTCCTGTTCAACAGCTTGTTGTTCAAGATAACGTTCCTCTTGTTCTTTAAGAGATTTACGTAATCCAGCCACTTGTTTAGTAAATAAAGTTTCGTTTTCCTTCGCTTTACTTAAAGCTTCAGCCATTTCTTCGTCAGTAATATCAGGAATTTTATCCTGTAAATCTAACATAAAAACGTCATCGTCTGTTAAATCATCTACTCTGTACTGTGGATTCGCATTTAGAGAATCTGCATAATCTTGTGCTGCCTGCTGTCGAATTATATTTATATATTGATCAGGAGAAATGTTACGAGTTCTAATATTGTTTATTAATTTAATTTCATCCTCAGACAACTCTCTTTCAGGTTCATCGTGAGAAGTCGTTAAAATATTCATTTGCTCTTCACGACTTAGCTCGTTCCATGATCTCTCCTTTATAATTCCATCTTCATCTTCAAATTTTACTTTTTCAGGGTCAATTTTGTTATATTTTAAGTAAGCAGTGATAATATCATCTGTTACTTCACTTCCATTCTCAGTTGTAGTAGTTGTAGTTGTCTAACCACCATTTTCCTCTTGAGTCTGGTTCTCCTGTGTCTATTGACCACCTTCTCCACCGTTTTCATCAGTGTTTTGTTCAGATTCAGTATATGTTACCTCATCTTCATCGAAAAAATCAACGTCGTTAATATCCATATTTCATTAATTCATAAATTAGTTAATGTATCATCTACAATAGCAATTATAACGGTTTATAAAAGTAAAACAAAATTAAATATTGTTAATATATCTTTTTACACCATCTGCAATAATTTTTGCCAAAGTAAAGCGCCCTGCATCTGATAATAAGAACTCAACATCCTTTTTATTATCCTAAAACATATTTTCTACTAGTACCGCAGGACAACTTACATTTTTACAAATGTATAAATTTTGAGACCAATATCCCTCTTTAGGGATACTACGATTTCCCATAACTCCTGCTTTTTTAGCACAGTCTAATAATTTATTTGCTAAGCGTTTACTATCTTTAGAAGCATTTAAACTTACTCTTACACTCCAACCTGAGGCAGTATGCCACTTACCATCAGATCCAGCAGCATCATTATGAATTGATACAAGTAAACAGTTTTTGGCTCCTTTCTAAAGGCAAATTTTATTAACCATGTTAACTCTTGTTCCAAGTTTTGTATCTTTTTCTACACCTTCACAGATATAAGTTACATCATAACCTTCTGCTTCAAGTAATTCCTTTACAAGTGTAGCTGTTTCTCTACACCATTTGTATTCACGAAATAGACCGTCCGGAGAGCATTTCCCCGGAGTGTCTATTCCATGACCTGCGTCTAAAATTATTTTCATTATGAACTCTAAGCTGTGTCTAGTGAATTAATAAATAGTTGATTAGCACACATCATAGCAAAGCTACATCCTGCTGCTAGTCTACCAATCTCAACACAATATTGCCAGTGTGCACCAACAATAACTCTACCTTGTGAATATTGATAAGCTCTCTTAAATAATGCTTTAGCTTCTGAATCTGTTAAATTAAACAATGATGCCCAAGACATAGCTATTCCCCAGAAATAACCAGAATGTCCAGAAGGATAAGATGTCTAAGCTAATAATTCAGCTGTATCGCTATCTACTCCATTTATTCCATCACTGAAATTACTATCATAATCTGTTTTACTACTTGCCTCTTGATATACTTCAAATGGTCTAGTTCTACTATATGTACCCTTAATATTATTTACAGTTCTATTACCAGTCTTATAACAGAAATATAAATGAGCAAATTTCTTATTATCTAATAAATCTGTCTTATGAGTTGATAAGAATGTACTCCATCCTGTTTCAGTATAAGCTTGTGAATCAGATATATATCCAGAACTATCTCTACCATTTGCTGTACCATAATAAGAGTTACTTGGATTATCAGCAGGCTTATAATCTGTAAGAGCGTATTTCTCAGTATAACTTCCAACAGATTTACCAGAAGAACTTTGACATAATTCTATATAATACTTTAATGAATTATTTCTATCATCGTAAGCTCTCTTTCCAGCTGTTGTAGTATAATCTCTTAAGTTCTTTCCAGTAGTATACCTATCAATATCTCTAGTTAATAAATCAGACTTATTTGAAGCATTTACATTAACTCCTGGATGTCCTGGGAATATTGAACCACTTGGTGCAGCAGAAGAAGATAAGAAATCAGTAGCATCATTATAGTAGAACTTCTTAGTAAAGTTAGAAGTATAACTCTTATTCTTTAAAGCATTAAGACTTGATCTAAAGTCAGAATTTGCTAGCATTCTTGAGAATCCAATAGTAGCTTTTAACATACAGCAATACTTACGAGTATAACTTTGAGTACTCATATCTGGACCCAACTCCCAATCAGAAGAAAGTTTAAATACTTTCTACAAAGGAATGTCATTCTTTCTACTTGATGCTGTATCACCACTTGTTATACTAGATGTTCCACTAAATGGATATAACATTGTTAAAATCATTCCAAGCAAGAACTCTGTTGAAGTACTTACTGCATAAGAAGTAGAAGTATCTGTTTTCAAATTAGTAACAGGGTCTGATACAATATCACTAAAGTTAGTACTATTTAAACTTAGACTATCCGCTAATTTATATGCTCTAGCTATAAATTTAAATACATCAGAAGTAGTATCTTCAGGATCCATATCAGTACCATTAGCATTTTTTACTGTTCTTAAGAATGGTTGAATTGCACTTATTATAGAAGAGTCAACTTCAATAGAATCAAAACTATTAGTAGTAGAACTTTCACCTCCACTTCCAGCTGCTTGATATACATTTACGTATCCATAATGATTACCACCATCAAAAGTAACAAATATTCTAGCCTTTCTAGTTGAGGTAGTAGAATTAGGATTTACTATAGCATTTATAATGTAATCACTATTATCTGGGTCTATAGTTACATTCGACTTGTTAATTATATTACTTCCTTCAATATCATATACTGCCCATACGGTAGGAGTAACTCCAGATAAACTGCTATCTATATTAGTTATCTTACCAACAGGTATACTAGAAGTACCATCTGCACTTACTGCACCTGAAGTATTATTATGATAACCATTACCTGTTACAGAATATAAATCATCTGTGTTATCTGAGCTAGGAGAAGTAGATGGAGGTGTAACACTTGTACCAGAATCATCTCCAGAACCACTACCATTTTCTATATCTGAAAGTACACTTTCAATCTACGGTGATAAGTTAGATAAATTCTATTCCGTAGAATCAACAGTTTCCTTAACAGAAGTACTATTTAAAGTCTATAAATTAGTATTAAAAGATTGAAGCATCGTATTTAAATTCTACTATTGTTGTTGTTCTGCGGTTAACGCTATATATCTATTATAGAATCCAGTATAAACTTCATTCCATGTTTCTCTTTTATAGGTCATCTCTTCCTATGTATAATTAGTATCTACAACCTAACCACTAGAAGTATTTGGTTCTAAATATATTTCTATAGATCCTTGAAAATTAAATCTCTAATCTGACCCCTAATATTCATAATTAGGTAAAAATGTAGAAATATAAACAGTTCTACCAGTTATTACATCTACTTTTACATGATTACCAGTATCTTCTTGATTAGCATGATATCCATTATCATAGTAACTAGTAATACCACTACTACTTCCCCAAAGTCGTGTCAAATTAACTCTTACATTTTTTGTGGATATTCCTATACCGTAATTATCGTGTAATAGTTTGTCTAATTTATAATAACAAAATTCATAAACAGCATTAGCTTTTATTTCTATTGTATTACCACTTCTTTCTCTTGGAGTGCCATCTGAATATGTTGGTGTATATCTATAAGTACGATTTCCTCTCATAGCATAAAAGTTAATCAAGTCTGAATCATCATATTTTTGATACGCATTATATATACTATCATAGTCAGTATCACGTTTCCAAGTTACAGTTTTATAACAATTTTCTGGATTTGTAGATGGTAAAAGTAATTGAGTATCTTCATATGGACCTCCCCTAAAGTATACTATTGGAATATACATTGGAATCATGAAATTGTTCGGGAACAGATAGTAAGGATTTGTTCTATCAAATAACATACCTATTCCTCCAGACCTAAATCCAGTTATCATTCCAGGATAACCATTAGAATCCATTCTATAATATGATCCAAAGTAGTTATCTTTATTATATCCTGAAGACATTCCATTTCCAGTATATTGTGAGAAATAACTTAAACCAGAAGGAGTAATTGAAATATTTATCCCTTGTAAACGATAGTCAATTGTTAATGGAAATCTATAAGCATCATATGATAAATACCCATACATTAAGTAACAATTCATATCAACCCAGCATCTATAATATACTATATAATCTGATTCACTTGGATTTACAACAATATTATTTAATAAAGTTGGAACTAAATTTGAATAACTCATGCTATATGTACGATCATTTACAAAAACACGCATCTACATTGAACCAATCTTAGTTCCATTAGTATCCATAGTTGTTCCTTGTTTTATAAAGTAATCAATATTATACGTTATAAATCCATATACTTTTCCTTGATTTGCCAAAGAGGATTTGAATGTCATTGAACCAGAATTATCAAGGTTTAATCCATAAGTTGAATCCTTTGTTGGAGGTGTTATGTTAAATCTTAGATTTCGCATCTTATCACTACGTGAAATCGTACAAATCTAATTATATACAACTGAATTATTTTCAGAATACATGGGATAACCTAAAGTAGTTACATCATTAGATTCAGTTTTATTTGGAATTGTAGTTAATTCTCCAAGACCATATGTATTTTGAATAGAAATAGATATTTGATTACTACTTACTGAACTAATGTCATCTTCTTCTAAGTTAGTATATCTATTTAAAAGATTACCTTCATCATCTCCAGAGAATTTAGCAATCATTCTAGGATATCCATTATCATTAGACATTATATACATTGCTGGAGTTCTACCTGATTCAACTGCATTATCATCAATATTATCAGATAATACAATATATTTACTATTAGTTCCAGTTCTGTCTCCTACAGTAATACTACCATATATATCGGCAGATCTTGCTGTTATTTTTCCAGTATATCCAGATATGACTACAAACGGTACTGTTTTTTCTGGTTGTGAAGCATATTGATTATCTCCTTCAAATTCATATATAGAATCACATATTACAGGATAATTAGATTCAGTTATAGGTTTACTTATATCAAAGTCAGGATTCTTTCTAACATTTCTACTTCCAGCTAATTCCCACGGACTTAAATCTTTTGGAATAGCAATTAAATGTTCAACTTCCAATCCTTCAGTACTAATATACTTAGCATATATTTTACCATTATTAAATAATGCAGCTTGAATAGTGTAAGGTAAGAACCAAACCTAATCATTTACTTGCGCTGAAGTTACAACATTATTTTCAATAGTATAGAAATCAATTCTCTCATTACTATTAGAACTTTGTGTATATGCAGAATAGAAACTATTAAAAGCATATGATGTAAAGTTTTCTCCAAGATTTCCATATGAAGCACAATAAGGATTACCCTAGTCGTCCTCCATAATATAAACATATCTTAGAATACTTCCATCAGCAGAACCTAATGTACTACATAAAACAGCTCTATTTATCTATTCTTGTTTTATATAATAATACTTAAATGGAACATTTCTATAAGAAGAACTATTAGTATCATCTCTCATTTTTGGATAAAACAACCCAGAATTATCTTGATCTGGATAAATCCAATCTTTTGGATTTGCAGAAGTCACTAATACTTTATAATATACAATACCATTTATAGTAGTTGAATAATAATTATTAATTTTAAGTTTATCGGCTTGAATTAATATACCCTCATCAAAATCACCAACCGTTGTTTCATCTACAACTTTATTTCCATATTCATCATATTTATATCTAACATTAGGATTGTATAATGATATTCCTGCACTTCCTAAAGACCACATAGAATAATCAAGACCTAACTTAAATATAGCATCTCTGTTAGTAGAAATAAAATTAGATATTGTTGAAGAAACTCCTTTTTCAGCATTAGATACTTTCTAATCTAATAATTCAGATGTTTGTTGTAATTGTTTATCAAGGTTATCAAGACTTTGTTTTACAGCATTTACATTACCAACAGCCATTGTAATGTCATTATCAATATCTAACATTGAACGACCGTTGTTAAGATAAAAGTTTCCAGTTAAGAATACATTCTAACCATAAAGACCAAATCCATGAGGCTGTTTATTTTTAAAGGTTTCATTATATATTCCGTCAAGATTTCCAAGTCTAACTTTAGTTACATTTTCTAATTCAACAATATATCTATTCTTATAAACATCATCATCTGGATCATATACAAGCTCTTTTACAACACTATCATAGACATTAGTTTTATTTGGGGTTACATATACGTGAGCACATTCTTCTCCAGAATAAATATCAATCTATTTTTCAAGAACCCAGTTTACATTTTCTTTATATTTTTCATAAACAGCATCCTCTAAGAACTAAATATTTGTTTCAGTTCCAACATAATTACCATCTAACTTAATATCTAGTTTAAAAATCATAGATCTAGGCTATTCATTAATAATTTTATTTTTAAAGAATAACCCATCTGTTTCTTGTTCAGATATGCTTAAATTATACAATTTATAAAATTGTCTCTAATCATACATATCTAATCCATAAACAAAACCTGAAGTAGATTCACCGGGAGTTAATGAATTGTAAGAAGCTTCATCATAAATCCATTCACCTGATTCAAGTAATGCTTTCAGATTACAATACATTTCAAGAACAGAATCTCTATTATCATTAAAACTAAATATTTTTCCAGTTAATTTATCATTATTTTTATAATCAACTAATGATATAACAGGTGAAAACTATATAGTACTTAATTTTGTAGAATTTATAAATATAGTATTATCCTTTTTAAAGGATATCATTTCATTAATGTAATCATTTTTTGGAACTATCTTTAACATATCATAAAGATATGAATTAGATGATTGATCATCTTCTTCGACAAATTCCAATATATCATAATTACATATTAATTGACTGTTAAACCCATCATCTAACGCAAAGGTATCAGCTGGAATAGTTATTGTATAATTTCCAAGTTCATCAATAGGATTTGTCAATCTAAATGTATACGAGAATATTTTATATCCCTGATCATATTCAATAGTTCTTCCTAAATTTACAAAATTAGTAGACCAAGCTTGCTATGACTAATTCTTTATACTAAATGAACCTCCAGAATAAGTTACATTAGAAGATCTATGATCAAGATAATTATCAAGACAAAAACTAACCTTAAACTAATCTAATTTAATTAATTTAGATCCATGTGATGGTGTAAATTTAACAACATAATTTCCATTTACTGGAAGTTCTGTACTCTATGGAACTAATTCAAATTCAATATTTATTGTCCCATTTGAATCTGAACTTGATAATTCAAATGTTCCAGCAGGAATAGATATATTATAAATTTGAGATGTCTAAGAATAGTTTATAATTTGCTATCCTAAATCAATAGTAACAGTCTAATTATCAGATTTATAAACTTTACTACTATCACTAGTTTGTATAGATATTGGAGTAAATCCAGGAACACTAGGAGCTGTAATATTAATTGTCTATGTTTGATTTATAGAAACATTATATGAACCTACATTGTAGAATATAATATCAAGAGTACTTAATATTTTTCCTCTTGTTTGACACTCAAATGCATGAATATCATTATCATCCTCAGATTTTTTAATTGTATAAGCAATTAAAACCATTGGAGAACTAGAACTATCATTAAATGTTATAATTCCAGAAGGTAAATATAAAAAATATGTTCCAGGGCTAGTTATTTTTCTATTTAAACCAAACTTGAATGTAGTTCCAGTTATTTTTAAAGATGAGAAGTTTATAGACGCTACAATAGTTTTAGTTTCTTTCTCATATATACATATTTTAATATCACTATGTTTACCTGTTACTTCTTTAACGTTGTCTATTTGCTTATAACAATCTACTTCAAACAATTCTAAACTTGAAACATTTCCTCCAGTTGGATCAAATACATAATCATCAGGATTAGTTTCAGCAAGTATAATATCCTAGTTACCATCATCAATTAAATTATAGTCATCGTGAATAGTTGGATCAAATTTTCTAATAGCATACGTATCATATACATCCATCGTATATCTTCTCCACGCAGCTATTTGAGTACTTATATTAACAATGTCTATATTTTGATTTATTGTATAACCTCTATCAACCTGATTAAAGTCTTCCTTCTCATTCTGATATATTATCCTTTCTATTGATGTATCTAATAAAGGATGTACTAAATTATTATCAACAACATCAGTAGGTATATACCCATTTTCATATTTATCATCATAATCTAATACATAATATTTATTATCTGATTTTATAAGAGGATAACACCCATTTTCAACATCAATCTAATAAATCCCATTAATAACACTAGGAGTATTTCCATAGTATCCTATTACATCATAAAATCCTGCAGTTATAGTCTAATGTGCATAAATTCTTATACTACTATATTGTGTCATACTCTCTTTCCTATTAATATTTTTGTTTGTATATCATCTTCTCCAATAGAATAACTAGTTTCCTCTTTATTTGGAATAGTTTTGTACGTTTCTATTACTTTTATAGAACCAGATTCAGGTTTTGGAGCAGTATAGAATAATGTTTTCTAATTGTGATCTTCATATAATTCTAATCCAACTCTTACTCTAGTTCCATCACTTCTAGTATACTTAGGAGTATAGTCATTTTCTACATATGTAAGATTTACAGGCTTAATATTAGTTAATCCATAAAAATCCTAATCTCCTTTATCAGATTGACTTAAAGGAACTTCTATTCTCTATACAATATCTTTATATTGTGAAAATATTCTATAATCGTTTCCTAATATATAAGCATTATATTCTTGTTCAACTTCTGCGTGAGCTTGTCCCTCAGTATTCTAATATCTATCCATTAAATCAAAACCATAATCCATTATTCTGGAAAACTCTTGATTTTGTAGATAAACCTCCTGCTCTTTATATATACCTAGATTTTCATCTACTAACGTTTGAACAGTACATTTTCTTACTTTAGGTGTAAAATAAACAACACTATAATCAGGTCTATTTACATTAACCATAATATCTTGGAATGGACTATATCTTTCAGAAGAAGTGAGATACATTGAATTACGTCTATCACCCCAAACAATACTACCAACTCTTACTAAACCATCACCTTCTTGTGGAGTACATAACTTTCTAAACTCTTCAGAAGATAAATCTTCCTCATAATTATCGACTATTTCCTAAGTTGAATCTTTACTACTTAGATTTCTTGCTCCAGGAGTTTCGTCATCATAATACTCTTCTTTATTAACATTTTCAGATGCTTTTCTTACAACTGATTCAGATCTAGCATATAATGTATCATCCATACTAACATCAAAATGTTTTAAATTACCTTGATCATCATATGCTACTTCTGTCTTTCTATTAAGAATACTATGGTTTTGTATTTGCATAATAAATCCATAAGAACCTATTGTTCCACAAACGATTCCATGATATTGTTTAACAGATTTTCCAGTAAACTTCTGACATCTCAGAACATCTCCTGGTCTAAATACTGGATACTCATCATTTTCAGATTCAAGTATAAACAACTCTCCTCCACCAAAGTATTTATAATATAAGTTTATTGATGCTGTATCATCATCAGAATCATAGTAATATTTATTTCTTCTTTCATCAAGATGTGCGTTAGTTACTATTTTGTAATAATTCTAATCAAACTTTATATTAAACACTTCATCATAATCCGACATTTTATCAGGAATATCTTGAGTGTTATATTGATAAATACAAGTTACATCAATAACTCCTTTCTTTTGTAAATCAAATAATTTATTCTTAGAACAAATTTGCTAAAATCCTCCTGCTAATTCAATTTTTAATTTTTCAATACTAATAATCTAGAATACATATTTATGAACCATAATTTCTCTAGATTGAGTTTGTTTATGTGTTCTACTTGAAAAACATTCACCATCAACTGTTATTTTAGCACTATTGTATGTATCTAATAAACTATTAGCTGCCTCAAAGGATTTAAATTGATTATCTTGTGTAACATCTTGATATATTAAATAATATTTATCAAGACTAAAAGTCATTGAATTTACTGTCATTCCAGCAGTATACTTTATTACTTCTAAATCGTGTACAGTTTTTACTTTAAAGCTATCAGTAACCCATAATGCTCCATTAGTAGCAGATACTTTATTAACTACTAACTCATATACATTAAGAATACCTCTAACTATTAAGTTGTCTAACTCTAATGTATTTGTTTCTGCATCAAGTCTCCATCCTGAACCATTCATTCCAGACACAAATATACTAGAACCAAGACTACCATCAGTAATTATATCACCAGTACCAACACGAATAGCAGCTTTTGAATTATGTGCTGTAAATATAGTAGTGTCTTCAAATGTATTTTTATTTGTAAATCTATTTTCACCTGTAAATGTCCAATTACCATTAATTATTTCGTTATAATTACGTCTAGCGAAAGCAGATGCATCATATCCTTGTAAATAATTAGCATTAAAGTTTTTAACAAGTTCAGTAGATTTAACTTTAAGAGGAGCTTCTTTAGTGTTAATTGTAAGTGGTCCTGTCATAGTATCACCTGTCTTAAGAACATATCTACTAGAATTAGTATTAACGTGTTCTGCTAAGATAAATGCTTCTCCATTAAATATTAAGTACAATATTCCTGAACGAGCATCATAAACAAGTGAACCATTTGGATAAATAGATAGATCATCAGAGATACCATTTTCTTCAATGATAACTTTACTACCTCCAGAAGCTACCCCTTTAGAAAGAGCCTACATAAGAGCATTAAACTCTTTGTAACTATTTCCATATCTTATATAAATTTTTCCTAAATTTTCTAATACAAGGTCGTGAAATTTATCACCTATTACTACTTTTTTAGTACCAAGTACGGTATCTTCCTTTATATAATCCATTTTACATGTATTTTTATATTATAAATTCGTTGAGGGATTTCTCCCCCAACGAAAATATAAATTTTATTAATAATCCCAATCTGATGGATATATACCTGCATTTCTTACAGCATCAGAGTTAGAAATCTAATCCTCTGTTAATCCATTAAGATAAGTATTAGATCCAGCAGCTAAGTTTCCACGAACACTAGAGAATACTGGAGCTGGACACGAATCTACAAATAGATGTGTATACATAAACATTCCTGAAATATTGAAGGTTTTAGTAGGTTGACCTTCAAAATTCAAACCTCTAAATAATTTATCGCTTAATATTCTTAATCCACAATCGTTTTCTCTTGTAGCAGCGAATAAATAAGAAGCATTAGTTAATGTATTAAGTGCATCAAACATCTCAAATACAATCTAAGGATGTCCTACTTCATCAGCTTGATATTGACCACTTTCATCAAGTGTTACTAAATAAGTAAATGTACAATCTTGCCAAACCGAAGAAATATTCTTTAATGGAAGATATTGTTTAACTATTGTTCCTCCATCATTGTATGTGTTATATACAAATAAATCTTCATTAATCATACAAGTTTTATCAATTATTGTTCCATAGAACATTCCTTGTATGTCAGATAAATTCTACATTCCAGAGAATAAATCATCAGGATATAAATTACCACGAGCATAAATGCCAGTAACAGGATCTTTAGTTCCTAATGTTCCACTTGGTTTAAAATTAGTATTAGCAAATACATAATTTAATTTATCTGATAAATAGATTTGTGTTGATGGATTAGATAAGAACTAACTTGGAATAGTACATTGAGGTCCAATTATGTTATTAGTTTTTATTACATTATTAATATCATAATTTTGTTCAATAATTGTTTCTTTCCAAAACATCTAACCTAAAACAAAATCTATTGTAGGATTCTTAGTACAATACCAGAATAAATCTTGTGGAATTGTATAAGAATCTCCTAAGAATGTACCACTCTCTACAACATGGTCATCCCAGTTTGTAAAAGTTCCATTTAAATCAGTAGGTACTTGTAAATATCTATAATCAGAACCATATCCAAGATTATAACATCTGTTAAATACGTTAGTCATCTTTTGTATAGTTCTTTGAACTATTCCTTGATCATTTACCATATAGAATAATCTTTCTGGTAATTTCTCAATAACTCTAGAACCTTCAAAAGCATATTGAACATTTGTTAACTTACAGTTCTTAAACATTTCAGGTGCTAATCTCATTCTAAAGTTTTGACATCCTCTAAATATAGAATCTATACTACTTAAAGAAGTACAATATTTAAATAAATCATGATTATTAAAGTCATATACTTGACCATTCATGTTATTTAAATTTAAATCACTAAAGAAGCCTTCAAGTGATTGAACATTAGATGCTCCTTTAAATAAATTATCTGGAATTGTACTTGTTTGTAATACGTTCATTCCATAGAATGGACTTATTAGATACTACATATTTGGATCAAAGAACACTTCTCCATTTATATCATTTAGTTCAAGATATAATTCATCACTTGGATCAAATGGTCTAGAAATCTTTACAAATAGAGGAATATAATATGTATTTTCTCCATCTGATATACTCTTATATCTATTTGTAGAAGAATTACCTCCAAATAAATAAGAGTAATTACAGTTATGATAATCTAATATTAAATGAAGTCCTTTATATAATAATCCCTCAGTATATATTCTCTTATTTCTATAAGCTTCTTTAGAAACATGGAATAAGAACGGATGACCTTGATTATTTAAATCAACAATCATTTTAACACCACTTCCATTGAATACATTATGTGGATACATCCAATCTGGATTTGGAACTGATTGTGCTTCAGTTGTTTTATTTTCTGGATGAACACAGTTTGTAAGTCTTATAAAGAAATCTTTAGAATGAAGAGGTTGTTCTTCTCTAGTTACTCCACCTGTTGTATCATTTACAGCAACTAATGAAGAATTATATGCAAACATTGAATCTACATTAACTAGTTGTTCTGCTCTAGAGAAATGGAAGAAATCATTATCTATATATCTATCAGCTGTACTTTGAGCAAATGCAGCTTCACAATTTAATAAATAAGGCATATGTGCAAAGAATCCATGTTTTATTCCATCTCCAGTAGTATATTCTGAATAGAAATTACCAGATATATTAGTATTTTCGAATATACCAGAAATATTTGTTACATTTAGATTCTACACTTCTCCATTAAATACTCTACAGAACATATCAGGAGTCATAATAAAGCTACTATCAGTAGATTTAAACATTTCTGAAATGTTACTTGTAGATAATGGTAATGATTGAATTAAATCAATAGGATAATTGTAAGCAGATCCTAATAATCTACATTCAAAGAACGTTTGAGAGAAATCAGATACTGTATTAGCAAATGTAATTTTTAAATCACCATTATATATTAGTTGATCAAATGGTAATTGTGAACATCCATAGAATACTGATTTACCTTGTAACTCAAAATATCCTTTAAGTTCAGTTAATGCAGCACATCCTCTAAAAGCATTCATTGGAAGTTCTATCGGATTTGTCTCATCATATACACAATTTACTCTACTTAAATTAGCACATTGATAACAATATAATTCATTCAAATCTGGACAATTAGTTAAATCTAATTCAGTAAATAATGTAGTATCACTTATTACTAAACTCTTTAATTTAGTTAATCTCGTTAAATCAAGTTGTATGTTCTTACAAATTACACTTGATAATACAATTCTTTCAAGATTTGGACAGTTATAAATAGATATTTCTTCTAAGTTATTTTGTCCAGATAAATTAATAGATTTTAATTGTTCACAATCTGTAATTTGTATATGAGTTAAAGGACTCAAATCTCTCTAATTACCCCATGTTAATTCAAATTCTTCTAATCCACAGTTTTGGATTGTTAGTTTTTCAAGAGTACTTGGTAAAGATAGATTTTTTAATGAAGGTAAATTAATTAAACCTTGAGTCTATCCAAATAAGTTTGTTATTACTGTTCCTCTTAATAATAATGTTTCAAGAGCAGACTAGTCTACCAAACAAGACTAAGTAACACCAGATACAGTTTGTGTAGGTATAGAAGCTATAAACGCATTATCAGTTAAATCAAGTACTTTTAATGTACCAGATGATGGTAACTGGAATGAAGAAATGTTACATTCTCCTCTTAAATACAACTCCTAAAGAGAAGTGTTATTTGTTAAACCTATTGTAATAGCATTATCTCCACGATATTTAAAGTCTGTTAAATCTAATACTCTTAAGTTAGGCATTCCATTTAAGTTATTTGCTTCAGTAAATGAAGAAACTTCAAGTCCTGTCATATTTAATTCCTGTAATAATTTGAAATTAAATGCTGAAGTAAAGTTTGTCCAACCTAATCTATTGAATCCTGGGAATAATTTAATTATTGTATTACCATATAGGTAGAATAAGTTACCTTGTGTTTGAGTCTATAAATTATAACTTCTAGGAGTTTCATCAACCCAAATATATCTAACATCACCAGAAGATACAGCATAACCAATCTTACATTTCTGATCAGCTATTATTGTAACAGAGGTTACAGTATCAGAAGAAACTTGACCTGAGTTCCAAGTATCTTTCATATATGAATTAGAACCAGTATCGCCTTGACGAAAACTAGAATATACAGAATCTAAGAAATTAATTCTCTTCTTAAACCAAGCACGAACTTGACTAACACGAGTACCATCAAGGAATTCAGTTTGTGAAGCAGAAGTATCAGCAACAAGACCAACACCTTCCTACCAAACTTGACTATAACTTACATATTTCTAACGATAGTCATAATTATACATAATAGCACCTGTTTTATTAATATAATCAGAGAAATAATTATCAATAAATACATCAGGATCTACTATATACTAATTTCTTAACTACCAATATAATCCAGGTAAAGTAGAAGCTAAATCTCCAGAGTTAATCTTACGAGTGTCACATTGCTATATTACATTCCAAAGTCTATTTGGAACACCTGCAGAACTACACATTCCAGCATATGTATATTTCCAATTAGAATCCTCAGGAACACTTCTTGGAAATAATCTAACACCTTCAGTATAGCTATTCATTGCATCTGAATATATTCCTTCTACATTAAAGAAATAATTATAATGAGCATCATATCTTACTGAACTAGCACCTCTGTTATCTTTCTTAAATGCGGTATCCATATCATAGAAAGCTAACACCCAACGTGTAGCATCCCAAGTTCTAAATACCATATTTTTACATACAGAGTCAACAAGTCCAAATACTAATGCTAATACTAAATACTTACGAGCCTCAACCAAATCAAGATTTAAATCGATAGTAACTTCATCAGATAGGTTACTATCACTAGCCCATTTAAGTGGATTTCCATTTGCATCAAGAATATCCTCATAAGAACCAGACGCAGTACGTCTTTTTCTATTAAATGTTATAGTTGGATCTGACTAAGCTAATGTTGTAAATAATGTATTAGTAATAGCTGTGTATGCATCATCTTCAGATGTAGGAGTATATCTACATTCTGTTATATATTCAGAAATTGTTTTATCAGCTTGTGTAAATAATTCTTCAGTATTACCAAAGTTATCTCCAACTTCCATAGAATAAATTTCATTTGGTTCTTGATAAGTATATTCTGAAATAACTTGTGGTGCAAAATCACTTCTATTTGTATCTTGAGTAAAAGATGTTAATTTCTTTAGTCCAAGATTAAAGTAAGCGTAACGACCTAAGTTAAAGTTATATACACCCATGAACTCGGTTTTACCTACTTTAGATAAAATAGTTCCATCAGAATCTCTTGTAATGTTAGTACCTTCATCAACACTACCATCTGAATATTTTACAAATACTAAGCATGGAAAACCTTCAGATGTCTTTTTAATTCTTCTTCCTATATTATCAGAAGAATATCCAGAACCAGCATAGTGTTCAATAAATTCAGTATTGTTTACAAAATTACCAATAGCTACATTATTTACGTGAGCTGAATCAACAACATCAGCTTTAAGAGTAAATTCGTTTTCAGGAAGCCAATCATTAATCTTTAATAATTTAGGAATACCTTCTGAAACCTGTCCCATCATAATCTCTAAGTTCTTACTATTATAAGATAGAGAAGATGTACCCTGAATTGCTACACTTGGTTGTAATGAAGTATCATCAGATTGAACTACTGTAGTACCATACTTTGTAGTAATAGTAATTTTTACAGGCCAGTTCTTTTTAGTAATACGAACTCCACCAATTGTAGCTTGTGTATCCCAAGTTGCTTTTACACACTGATACATATCTGAAGTAGTACCTACTTCTTCAATATATACAATAGGATAATCTAAATCGTATCCAGATGTAGCATCAGAATAAGATGAGGCTATACGAGAATACATAGTAGCAGGATCTAGATATTCACCTGAACTAGTATCACATAATAGACAAGTATTACCTCCTTTAACGAATAAGTTTTTGTTTCTAAGGATAGTATCTAATTGGTCATCTACTGTTGGCTGTCCAGTAGAACTTAAAATTAAATGAGCTTGTTCTGTAGCTGAAATATAATTATGAACAATAGACAAATCAGGTTGATTTTGTGCATAAAGTTTAAAATCATAAATGTTACAGTTAGCTTGATTAGATAAATCATTTCTACATCCTAAATAAAGAGGTGAAGCAAACATCCATCCTGTAGAAATATTTGTTAATACAGAAGAAGGAATAAGAGCACATTTTGTCATTACACCATCTATATATAATGCAAAGTAATATGTATTCTGTTCTGTATTATTTTTAGTCTTAATAGTTGTACTCCAAACATTAAGACCTACAGTAGTAGTTTTAGTTTTCTTTGCCGAATTTACACCAAAAGCATTTTCAGCTTTAATTGGTGTATCAATTTGTACTCCAGAAACAGTACCAAAAGCTACTCTAATATAATCAGAATTTATTTCAAATCCTCTATTTAATTGACCATTTTGATATTCACCAAAACTTAATATTGTCTAATCTACTGGTGTTTCAGACAAGTATTCATATGTTACTTGAATATAGAATCCAGTACCAAATAATGAAGCATTTAAATTAGTACTCTATGGAAATAATCTACTAAATTCATCAATAGTAGCATAAGTATCACCTTGTAAACTAACATATCTTGATACATCAGTAACAAGACCTGTAGTTGCAGTCATATTATGAATATTCATAGATGTACTAGTATATCCTGTACTTACTGGCCAAGACGTAAAGTAATAATCTCCTGACATAGGAATATTATAAGTCCATTTAATCTATTTACCTCCAGGGAAATTAAATGAACCAAACCTTGCTAATAGAGCTCCTTTATAATCTTGTAATATACCAGTTTGACCTTGTTTAATAGCAAAATAACCAGATATAATAGAATATAAATTTGGATTTACTGATTCATCAAAATCATCAGTAGCACAAGCTTCAAATACTAATTGATAGTCATTTCCAATAGGAAAGTTTTGTGTTGGGCAGTTAATACTAGTAGATCCAGATGTAGCAGCCTACATTGAGTTTGTTTGGCTCTCATAGAATAACTCTTCTCCTTTATATACTTTATATCTATAGTAGAATGTACGAACATCTACTTTTTCATAGTAAAGTAATATATCAAAAGTACAATAGTTGTTCTATTCAAACATATAATCCTCTGAATCTTCAGGTACTTCTGCCAATCCATATAATACAGCAGATAAAGAATCACCAGTACTTACAGTAATTTGATTAGTGAAATAAGCACTCTAATATCCTAATTCGTGAGAATAAAGGACTGTCTTATAAGTTACTACTTTACCAGCAGAAACTTGTGCTAAATCACTAGCAAAGTCAACAGTATAAACTGATGCCTAATTACTATTACTTACTTCCGTAATATAATCTGCTTTAAAATTATTTTCTAGATTTCCTCCAGATTCAAGTGCTGATGTTAATGGATCAGAACTTCTTGATTTATATGTTAATAAATAAGCTATACTTCCAGTCTTGTTTAAAATCTAGAATGAAGATATAGTATTATTATTACTTCCGATTGTATAAATAGCTCCAGGACGTCCAGATTGAACAATACTCAAACTACCTACATTAACTACAATTTCAACTAATTCTGTATAATTATCTAAAGAATCATAGGCTTGTAAATAAATATAGTTAGTAGAAGAAGGTAGGTTTGGAATTGTAAAATCAAATGGAACCATACTTGAATGGGATTCACCATCGACTAACATTCTTCCTGTAGCCATATTAATAGCGTTAACATAGAAGGTTTTTCTAGTTGTTCCACTATTAATTGTCATATTAATGGTAATAGAGTTAGTAGAAGTATAGAAAACATCTTTACCATTATTAATAGTGATAGTATATAAATATGCACCACCACCTCCTCCGCCTCCACCACCGCCTTTAGCTCCATTTAAGTAGATCCAAGCTAAATGGTGTTCTAACTGAGAAATTTTATTATTTATTTTTTGAAAAGCCCTAGCTGTGGAAATCGCAGCATTTTTATCATCCTACAAAAACTCATTATGTAATGATATATTCGCAGCATCTGATCCTGCTACGATTTCCCAGTTCTAAGTTAATTGATTAAAATATTTTACTAATCCCATATCATATTACAATAAATGGTCTGGTTGATAATCTTGGTTGAAGAGTTGTTACCATACTTTCAACTCTCTGTGAATTACCATCGAATAAGAAGCAGTTTCCATCATTAACCATAAGTCCTCCCCAATACCATCCTGAATCAGAACTAGTGTAATCGTTAATATTTCTAGCCTGTATTAAATCAGCAGGTTTTGTTGGCAATAAAGGACATTTTAATTTACTAAGTACATTTTGTATCTTAGCTATTTTTGTAAATGCACATATCCATTCTAATGGAGTTCCTAATGCCCATTGATGTTGAGTACCACCGGTACCAGGAGCATATTCATAACATAGATATGGTGCTGGGAAGAACGTAGGTTCACCATCTTCAGATGTTCCCATTTGCCATACTGTATAATAATCACCATTAGTATTTACCAAAGGTTTAGTACACTTACTAATAATATTAGGAATCAAGAATTCATTAGCTGAACCAAAGAATTTATAAGGATTACCTCTATCGTTTAGGAGATTTGGAGAAGGAGGTAAATCTTTAAGAAGTATTGGATTAGCTTCAACCTCATCAGTAGCGAGTATCTACATATAAGGACATGGAGAATAATAATGTCTACTATAACGATACTTATGGTCTGATTGGTCAGAAGTAGCTTGTATTTGTATAGTCTAAGGAGCATAATAACTTCCTCTATAATAAGGATTATTTATAGTATTGCTTCCTGGCAAAACATATGCTGGATCTCCGTCCATACAACATTCCACAAAGGGAGTTGTGCCTTTATTACTCCAATCATAAACTCCAAGTAAGTCATAAGTACTTCTAAAGTCTACATTATTGGTATAACTCATATTACCTGATGGTTTGTTAGTACTTACTAAATCAGGCATTTCCTCTACTGTATCATAATCAATCGGACCATCGTATTCTCCAGTATGGAATAGTAATCCAGTATAAGGAATCTATGAATAACATTCAATATCATCTTGATGCCACAAGAATCCATCTCCATTTCCAGAAATTCTAGGACCAAACATACACCACTCTTCGTAATGGTTTTCACAACTCTTTACGTGACCATCGGTGTTATCATAAACTATATTTTCAAGACTTATAAAGTGCGCGTGATTATCAAACATTCCTTTAGGAATTACACATACGCCAAGAGCTAAGTCTGTTATATTTTCATCATACTCTGCTGTATAAAGTTCTCCATTACTTCGCTCGTAAAGAACACACCCTACAGGTATATCTGAGATAAAGTCTTTAGTTTTAGATGTAGCTTCTTGAGCATTATATTCATTATAATATCCAACAGTTTCGTGACTAGCAATAAGTGTAGCCTATTGAGGTATTACATTAGAAGCTAGATTCTTACGAGTTTTTCCTTGAAAAACTATATTTGTTAGACTTGAGTTTTTAAAAGCATCTTCCTTGATTTCTGTAATAGTATCAGGAATAGTTATCTTTTCTATATCACAATTTTTAAAAGCTTCTGATTTAATTGTGTCAGTATTTGTTGTATACTGAATCTTATGTTTACCTGTTCCAGTAAGTGTTACTTTAACAGGAGTGGTGAGGTCCTAAACTGGAACCCCATCCACTGTGATTTTAGTTACGGCCATTAATTATTATTTAATAAAGTTACTTTATCACCGTCATTTCCTGTTAATTCAGCATTTATTACAGAGTAGACGCTATTTCCATCTTCTTCTTCAGTTTTTGGTAGTTTTTCAACAATAATGTTGTTTAATCCACTGTTTCCAGTTCCATTTCCACCCAATCTTTGAATATCCTTAGCATAGAATATTCTATCATTGTAATTATACATCTTATTATTACCAGTTTGTCCAGATAATCCACTCTATACTTTCCAAGTTTTACCAAGAATTCTTTCACGAGATTCAGATTTATTTACAGTAGGATTTTCTGTTTCAACACCTGAACCAACAGTCCAAATAATATAGTGAGGATAACGCTATCCAGTATTTACGGTAACAGATGATGTATCACCAGATACTTCATTTCCAGGATAATACTGCTCTAACCAACCAATATTACGTCCAGGTAACTCTTTATTAGAAGTTAACTTATATCCAGATGCTTGACACATTGTATATTTAACGTAATTCTTAGTTGTGTCATTAGTAACAATCATAAACAATTTATTATCCTCATTTATAAAGGAAGCACTATTTCCATCTGGATCATATACGTATGGCTACATTCTATCATCTTCATTATCATGTAAATAACGAGAAGTAGTATAAGTATGTTTGTGTCCACACATACACATATTGAATCCATTATCCTCTAAGAATTTACTAAACCAATAACCTCCAGGACTATTAAAGTGAGAAGTTACAGTACCTCTATCAGAAGCTGTATAGTTTTCATCTTGAGTTTTTCTTCCTTTATAATCAGATAATACTGATTGAATAACAAGTGTAAATGGAGATTCGTGGCAGAAAGCTATCTTCCATCTTGGCACCTTAACATTACCATTAGGAATACCAATATTATTATTAGTCATATAAATAGTTATTGAGGCTAACTCATTTTCTGCCCAAGTCTTTAATCTTTGTTGTAAATCATAACTTTGTTCACCATAAAGAGCTAAACAAGCATCATTCTTAGAATCAGTTAATTCAGAGTTCATACTCATAAATAATGTATCACCATATAAATAAGTATATACACTTGGAACATAAGTTCCATTAACACTAACTGGTATTGAGAATGGATGTTCAAAAGCGAAGAAGAACTCTACGTTCTTTGGATTTACTTTTGTTGTATCATCACCTGTTCCTAACTCTTGTGGTATAATAGGACATAAGTCATTATTACCAACTGTATATTGTTGCTCTAACTTATTAAATACTGATGTACCTGCTGTAAAGTAATCAACCCATTCATTGATTCTATTACCATTTTGAGTAGCATCACCTGTATTAATAGAGAACTCTATCTTTTTCTCTTGAACTAATTCATATGATGTTCCTACATATACATATTCAGGTGACTCTGATGTAGCTGTTGGAACTGAAGAAGCATTAGCATATTCTCCTGATTGAGGATCTTCTGATGCTTCATATGAATAGTTTGAATCATTTTCTGTTAAATGATACCAAGAACCTACAATTATATATTGTAAATTTGTAGAACTTGGATTTGAAGGTACAGAATTTAGTCGTACAGAATCCTGTCTCAATGGAGATAATTCATATTGATACTTGTTACCACTATAATAGTCCATAATATGTTCAGCAACAAGTCTCCATTCTTCATATTCCTCTTGATTAAATCCTTGTTGGTCAGTAAATTGAACGTAAGAGAATCCATTATTTATTACGGATTGTCTGTTTCTGAGGGTAAAAGTTCGTTCATCAGTCCAATTATCCTTATAACCAACTCTATATACATATATTTCATCGCTATCGGGACCATTACTATTCCAATCATAAAGATCAATGATACACTTATGAGAAGTGAAATAGGTACCATCAGAAGTAAAGCTACGAATCCTATTATAGATAGGACTGTCCCAATTACGACCCCTACTAGCACGATTATCCCCTTCTTTAAAGGATTCTACGGTAATCCATTCAGTACTTCCTAATTTTTTATATTGTAAATATTCATCGCGATAACCTTTACTTACCCAGCTAAAGCACCTTGTTGTATGTGCATTAAATCCGAGTGAGCAATTAAGAATTATTGGTTTACCATCCTTTAATAAATGTTTATTATAGAAAATATTTTTCTATTCAAAACTAGCTTTTGGAGTATAATCTTCTATCTTTAAAGCACCGTTTGGAGTAACTAAATTTATATAAGTCCATAGTTTATTTGACGCCCAACCATCAGAAGCCATAACACTTTTATATGCTTGTTTAGTGTTATCTAATGAATAGTATTGCATAAACAAACTATTTTTATTAAGGTTAGCTACAGGTTTAGTTAAAATAGAAGGCATACCCGTTCCGAATCCAACTATATCACAGTATCCATATACTACACCAATCTTAGATGTTGTTTTAATCCAAGGATTTTGACAAGTATAAGGATGCTCTTTTAATTGATTTAGTGTGTATTCAGAGTCATTATTCTTGGATGAATCATCAGTAACATAACAAGGTCCTGAAATAAAGAACGTACAACTTTTATTTATTTGTAACATTCCATCTTCATCCCAAATACTATAACCATTAACATTATCCTCAAATATATTTGGATTTAATGTTAAGTCTTTACTAAAGTAAATATCAGGTTTTCCGACTTTTACTCTAGCGAATTTATCTTCTCCTGCTCTAGCACATTTAATTAAGTATGTGCTTTGTGCTTTTATTGTTCCTCTTAATGGAAGACTTATCCATTGTCTATTAGAATTGAAAGCACCTTCTGAATAATGTAAATAAAAACCATTAAGATTTACATCGTGGAAATTTAAGTTACATAATTCAATAAAATCAAAGTTGCAAGGATTATATTTGTTATATCCCTCTCCTTCCTAGTTTTTGTTTCCAGCACTATAAACAGAATGTACCCAAATTAATGAATTTAAGTTCTGCCAGTCTTTTGTAGAAACAGGAATATAAGGAGTACTATAATATTGAACATCATCTTGGACAAATGATTTCTCCTAAGTACTATTAATAGGAGTAGTTAATCCTTCTTCACATTCTAAGTCTAATTCTCCATTCTATACTGTAAACTTATAATGTTTTGAATTGTTAACCATGTCTACAAAAGAGATACTTCCAATATAATCACCATTTTGAATAATTCCGTTCATAATATCGTCTTCTGGTTCTGGCTCGGTACCACCTCCACCAGTGGCTCCGATTTTAATTAATTGATAAGTTTTTGGATCTTTAAGCCATAGTTCTCTTGTATTATATGAATACAAAAGTTCTGCTGGTAAAAAATTATCTTTATATTTAATCATATCAGAATAAGTACCATACTTAATCTAGATATGTTTTACATTTGGTAATAAATCTTTATATTTAACTGGTTCCGAAGAATCTGCTAGCAATGTATTATTTAATAATGTAGCTTCATCATACTCTTGTTGTTCACTAGTACCATCGGCATCTTCTTCATCTATAACCCCATTTATTACAGAGTCTGGATCAATTCCAATAATATTGTTATATAAATCAAACATATTATTTTCAAATGTTCCAGACTATATTTGTTGATTTCTATATTCTAGCTAATGTACTTTTTTAGCCAGGACATTGATCATTTTAAGAAGCTGTGTTACTATTGTTTCAGGTTGATTAATAGATTTATCATTAGATATATCAATCCATATACCATTAATATCATCAGGAGGAGTAGATTGAATATATATTTTAGAGAATGATTGCCATACATTTCCATCATACCAACGTAAAGCATTTAAATCTCTAACAAATACTACTTGTCCTTCTATCTCTAATGATGAACCTATTAACTCATCCATATCTGCAACACTCATTAATGATAATGATGCTCCAGTCTTAGGTTGCCATGTCTTCCAAGTTCCACTTAGAAACTGATAAAACAATAACTCTTCAACAACAAAACATAACATTCCGACTTTTAATCTATTTGTGTACTGAAGGAAACTCATCATTTCGTCTTTTGTTTCAACCTAAATATATCCTCCTTTTAAATGATTAACGTCGGCTATTGCAAGATTAGCATTATTCTTTGGAACAAATTGAGATATAGTTTCAATATATTGTCCCATAAATTTGATATAAAAATAGGGCTAACTCATTTCTGAATCAGCCCTTATAATTTGAATTACTCTTCAACAAATAAAGTATAAAGAATTTCCAAAAAGTCCGCTGCATTCACTTTTACTCCATTGATTTCAACATCGTTGTCAGCATTAACTTCAACAAGTTCATTGTACTCATCCTTTGTGAATTTCTTATCTTCGAGGTTAACTTCTTTCCTGCCTCTCTCTGTAACATATTCCATATATTCAGAGTTAATTTTGTCGGTTAGCTCTTGAAGCTCCTTCTTTTGTTCCTCTGTGCGGTTGTCTTCTGGAATCTGTTGTAACTCAGTGAATCTTTCTGAAGAAACACCTTTTACAAATTCTTGAACATCTTCATCAAACTGTTTTCTTACCTTAGCATATTCAATTCGCATACCCATTACCTTAACTTTAAGGCCTTTACTAAGTTCAGTATTTCCACTCTTTAAAAGAATTTTTGTTAGGAAATTTTGCTTAGTTAAAATTTCATTCGTTGTCATTTAATTCTTGTTTTAATTCATTAATAGCATTATCTACCAGAGTATCTAACTCAACAAAGTTTGCCTTATCTATATCATAAATGTTCTTGTTAGCTTTTCCGTTTTCGTTTTCATTATATCCGAAATTACCAGCATAATTACCATCAATCGTAGTAAAGTTACCATTGAAACTTGAAATGGATTCAGTTTCAACATTTATTGATGCGTTACCAGAAAGCTTAAAATTCTCAGTTTCTAAAGCAACTGAATAATTCTTTGAAGTGTTAATTAATGTAATCATAATTTTTTAATTTAATTATTAATTCGTAATAAATATACTAATAATAAAGATGATTTCAAAGATTATTATAAAATTTTAACTAAAATTAAATCTCCTATTGATTTTCTTTTTCGTCAATATACTATTTTATAAAATTTTGATGCTCATCACTATTTAAGTATTCTTTTATTTCATCTATTGTTTCATCAATAAAATTAGAAATTTTATTCTTATCTTTAATTAAACAATCAGATATAACTTTATTAAAAGTGTTATTATTTTCAGTATAGACAAAGTTACCTGACTTTTCTGTGTCTATATATACATCACCTTCTATTATATAAAATGAATTTATATCTTTTAAATGTACTGTAATTTTTAAAAGAATATTGTCCAATTCATTTTCCATAAGGTAATTAATTCCTGTGTATTGTATTTTTGTCATGAATAATAATAATAAACATATATTGTTTGTCCAGAAGTATAATCAGAAGTATTAAAACTAGTTGTAAATGGTACATATCCAACAGTGCTTTTTCCTCCTATGTAATATTTTTCTACAAGAGCACTACCATTTTTAGCACGTACTGTAATATACCTTACACGGTCATAACTTCCATTTTCTATAATATATATTCCAGTAACTTTTGACCCAGCCCAACCAGTATAAATAGAAACAGTCTATGTACTACTTAATCTACCGTGTCCTGTACCAGCAAATGTACTAGAGCCATTATAAAAATTTAAAGCTGGAGTAGTATAAGTAGTTCCGTTATATGTAACAGGACTAACATAAACTTTATATACAGGTGAAGATTCAATATAACCACCATCCTAAGTAATTCCACTATAATCATAAGCAGAATAAGTTGTTCCACCATAAGTATATCTATACTTCATGAAAGCATAACCTACAGTTTTAGCGTCTCCAGTATTAGCTCCAACTGTATACTAACAACTTGAAGAGTTAGTACTCCAGCCACTTGAGGGTTCAGAAGTACTAGTACTTCTATTATATCCGACAAATGTACACTAAGAAGCACTTAAAGTCGTATAACTACCAGTACCATCACTAGAATAAGTATAAAATCTAATCCAATCTAATGTTACAACATTATTAGTACCTCCAGAATTTGGAATGTGTGTAATTGAATTAGTACGTATTTTTAATTCATAACCAGTAACAGTTACACCAGACCCAGCACTCTATCTAACTTTACTGGAATCATAACTTGTATATCCACTATAAGTAGCGTGTACAAAAGCATATCCAACAAGAACTTCTTCTGTTTTACTATTAGCTCCTACAGTATATTGGCAAGCACTTGAACTGGATGATAATGAACTTGGAAGACTTTTTGAATCATTTTTTCCATATTTAATAGTAGCACTGCTAGTAACAGTCTCTGTTTTAGTACTTCCAGAAGTATAAGTATAAGTAGCTTCTACATAAAACTCAGGAACTGCATTAGTACCACCACTAGCAGGAATATAAGCTAATGAATAAGTATATGTATATAAACTACTAACCCACCTTGAATTAGCAGCCTAATATATAGTTACGGCACTTCCAGTTCTTGTTGCACCTGCTACAGTTCCACTAGGAGTAGATGTACTTCCTGTACTACTTCTATTACTTACTGTTGTACCTTTACTACCAGCAGATACATAAGCTCCATATATAGTAGCTGATTGATTAGTCCAAGTTCCATCTGTTGAGGTTCCATCGGAAAAATACGTTCTAGTTGTTTGCTAATACGTTACAATCGCTGAGGCTCTAGAACTACCACCACTAGCAGGAATATCTGAAGCAGATGATGTTCCAACACTAACATTTCTATAAACAACACCTGTACCTGTAGGAGTTTTATTTACAGAAACATTCGCTTCTGGAACTAACTAATTATTAGCATAACTACTAGCATTATAAATTTGTACAACACTAGCTCCATTAGTTACATATCCAGGAATTGCACTTTTAGTAGGACACAGCGAAGGGGTAGAATTTGTTGCTGTTGTTCCTACTCCTGCTGCATCCGCTTTACCTTTTAAGCTAATTAAATTTAATATTAGATCAGCCATATTTCATATTATATTTTAATTTATAAATTTATCTTCATATTTCTTCAATTTATCTTCCAATTCCTTAACTCTATTTTCTAACTATCCAATATAATAACTTAGGACAGAA
>Ga0326512_10000217_pt1 | contig 49906 bp, 87 predicted proteins | sample 1_2617_0518_D_FD_203652 | JGI IMG/M metagenome (GOLD analysis project Ga0326512, IMG submission 203652) | Bovine rumen microbial communities from UC Davis, California, United States - 1_2617_0518 | ecosystem: Host-associated > Mammals > Digestive system > Stomach > Rumen | place: USA...
GGTCCGCACTTCTGTATAGCTGATACTACCTCAGCGATCAGGATAAGCACCAAGCCGGCTATCCTGACGCCTACGTAACGCTCATTTACGGCGTTCGCGGCGCTTGTAACGTGCCAATTTAGCGGTATTTCGGCCAAAATTGGCTTATTTGACATGGGGGTGACAGGCCGTGACACCCCCTTGTCACCCCCTGTGTCACCCCCTTCTGTCATGGGGTCTTTGCGCCTGAAGTGCCGAAATCTCGAAAAATTACCGTCCAGCCTCACATTCAATCACCTCCGTCCATAAAGTACTCCTGAAGGGATTTCCGAAGCTCCGTAAGTCCTTCGATATCCCGTATGCTCCTGACATATTCGATGCACTCATCCTGCAGTCTCTTCCTATGCTGCTCGATTGCCACGGCCGCGTCATCCAGCTCCGTTTCCTCGTCGTAGGAGAGCATCTGCATCAGCTTATCGAAGAACATAAGATCACTTCCCTGCCGTCGTGTTCGCGACTTCGAGTACGCGAGCCCGTACCTTTTCAAGCGCATCCGCGAGGATGTTGTAGTCGGAATAGGAATAGCAGGCGATTGATTTATTGATGTTATCGACCATGGACGTCATTGCGTTCTCCCTTGTCTCTGCCGCCTGTTTCCATTCGCCAGCTGCGACTTTCTGCATGATCTCTGCTGTGAAATTCTGAACTTTTGCCATGATGTTTCCTCCCTGTTTTTTTGTTTTATTTTTCCCAGTTTCTGAAATGCTCATACTGTTGATTTTTCTCTTCTTCATCATCCGGTCTCGGGTTGTATTTCTCATTCCTGGCCATCAGAAGAATGAACACTGAATCCAATACGAGCAGTATGCATAATGCAATAAAAAGTTTTCCCATTCTTCGCCACCCGTCCGTTACCATTCATCATCGCCGTCATACTCTCCGTCGTAATCCGCCTGTGCGTGTATCGTCACGACGAGTGAGTAAATGATGGCTGCCAGTCCGATAAGTGTCAGGGCTTTAGTTATCATCCCTCTCCTCCATTTCATTCAATCAGCTCCATATTCCTCACGCCATTTTTCCATCTGTTTTTCCGCGAAGACCATGACCGTGTTGATGTCATACAAGCCGGTTGTTGATTTCCTGTCCGACGCCTTGCTCACATGTATCGCGAACTGCTCCTGTGTGAGTTCTATTTTGACCTCGTATCTCTTGCCATCTTCAGCCACGCCTTCCATACTTCCTCGTTTCCCTCCGTCAGGCTCTTTCCGTCATAGTAATTGCATGTCTGTCTGCCCGGTTCTTCTATGAAGCAATCCTTCTTTCTATGCTCGCAGAGATCTATGCAGAAATCTTTCCCGTCAGACATGTCGTTCAGAGAATCTACCTCGATATTGCGGAAGAGCTCCGCGAACTGCTCATCTGTCAGACTGCGTACCCAATCGCCATTAGTAACACGCGCTTCCGTGTCGATTGTTTTAACGATCGGAGGATCCATTCGGTGGAAGAAAGACGTCTGCCATCTGTTCGTTCCGTCCGCGGTCCGGATGGCTTCCCAGATGTCTTCCGCGATCAGCATTTCCTCTGTCGCATGGTTCCGTTCGGAATACGGCGGGAAGGCAATTTGGAATATCGCCTGCATGAGAATCTTCAGATGGTCTCGGCGCTGAATGAACTCATCGAATATCTTTTCATGGTTTTTGTTCTTTGAAGAAAGATCCACGTTCTGTTCTGCGATATCGTCAATAAACGGGTATGTCTGGCCCATCCGCAGCCGGAAGAATTCTTCCACTGATTTCTTGATTATACGTGCCTGTTCTTCATTCACTTCAATGAGATATTTTTTCATGGTTCCTGCTCCATTTCCTGTCTCCATTTTTCAATAAAATCTATCTGATCATTGTCTTCCTCAGGATCCTATCCCCGCAGGTTCACTTTCCTGTAATGCCTCATAATCAGAAAAATCAATACTGCCGTCTAAGATCCCCTTAAAATTTGTAATCGTGAATTCCCGAAAGGCATCATCTGCGCCAACTGCGTCACAAAATATATCGATGGTCTCCCTGGAAACCTCTTCTATGAATTTATTCGTTTCTTCGTCGCCGAGCAGCGACCGCAGCTTTTCTGTCTGCCGTTCAATAATATGGCAGTATATTGGGCCCATGATATCGTCGACCATTTTCATCTCCAGTTTCATTTCCACACCTCATATTCCAGATCCACCCGGATCACTTATCCTTTTTATCGTGTTCCTTCTTCCAGTTAATAATGAACTGCAGCTGCTCCTCATTTTCTTCCTCCGTGGTCGGATCCTCGAGATTTGTCATGATTGCCGCCAGGACGAGTGACAGGCAGATGAATATAAAAATAATGCCAAGTGCTGCCAGTATCTTAATAATCATCGAATCCCTCCTTTAACCGTTCCGGCTCCACACCAAGTGCCTTTGCATAGCACCGGACAGCTTCCTCCGTCGGCGGCAGGTGCTTGCATGCGAGATGATGGAGGTGGTTGACGTTGTATCCGGCCTTTTCCATGACCTCAGCAAGCGTGATGCCCTGCTCCTCGCACAGTGTCCGGATGTTCTGCCGGAAGATTTGCGCGTCCTCCTCGTCGAACATGCCCTCGATCAATCTCCCCGGCTTGACCCCGAGCACCCTCGCATAAGCCCGGATGTGCTCGGTCGTTATTGAGCTTCCCTTGTATGCCATTTCTGAGACATGCTTTTCGTTATACCCGGCCTCAATATCGACGCATCCCATCTTCATGTGTTTCTTTTTGCAGATGCGCTTGATATTCCGTTTGAAGATCTCCGCGTCTGTCATCAGTCATACCCTCCTGACAGTATCGAGCGAATCAGATCCTCCTTTGCTGAACGGTCATGTCTCTGCCCGTATTCATAACTCAGGTCCACAAGCTTGGTCAGCTTCTCCCGGCGCTCGCCCCTGTCGTCATTACCTAATTCTGCCACCTGGATTGTTAAGAACTCATCCCTGAGAGCTTCAAGCCATACGGCCGTCTGTTCCCATTCCTGAGAAGTACGCATCATGTGATGCAGCGCGGATATATTCGCCCGATCCTTACACCGTTCAATAGCATCGTCAATCGTGTATTCGATCATCTTTTCACCTCCTCATTTCCAGATCATCTGACAGATCCATCTTGTACCCGCACTCGGTCTCCAGCGTATCGAGGACATCCTGCCACGTCAGATATCCCTCGAAAAATGCATCCGTATTCCGCTCGAACTCGTCGGCGAACTTCGGAAGGCGCTTCTTGCCTCCGAAACCGAATGCACTCCAGAGCGTGACCATGGCAAGCGCCTTACAGGAATTGACTGCATTGATCCGGTATCTCTCACCGGCAACTTCCAGGTCTTTTTTTGTGACAGGAATCATGATCTTAGTAATCTTACGATAATCGAGCTCTGCTTTAAGTGTCGCGACTGGATTCTTTCCCTCATCCTCTGCCTCCTTTACGATCTTGTATGCGGCGATGAATCCTTGTCTCCGACCCTCATCCAGAATGTCATTCTTGCTCATTCGAAATCCCACCCTTCCCAATCAATAGCCTGTCCGCCTGTCTGCTGATGCAGTCAGTTGAACTGTTCGGAATTTCCGAATACTTTAACGCTTCAATAGCCATATCAAGTGCCGCATTACGTTTATTCTGCATTACTGCGGCTTTGGGAATTTTAATTTTCACCTTCATGCCATTGAGGATTTCCAGTGCTTCTTTTCGGCTTAAATTCTTCATACCTGCATCCCTTTCTGCATCTGCAATATAAAGTGTCAGCATCGGATATCCTCTGATATACGTGCTTGCATGTATAACATTTTTCAAGCGCATCAATCATCACCTCCCTTATAAGGCTCAGGAAGCGTCAACTTCCTTCCGCACCGGCTACAGTATCGATCTTCTGGGTGCACCGGCTCGCCGCAATTGTCACACTCGTACCACTCAGTTTGACCGCCTCTTGTTTTTCCAATTGTTACGGTTGTGGTCTCTCGCTCTGCGATCGGCTCGATGGTCGGTTCGTCTTTAATTCCATCGCGAATATCCCGATACGCTTTTAATTCCATCTGGCATTCTGCATCATCCTGCAGACCAAGATTCTTCATGGTTCCCTCTAGTATCGCAATTGCCAGATTCATGTTCATAAGCAATGCATCCGCATCAATCAGTCTCACTCGGTTCTCCTTTCTGCCATGTCTAATATATCTGTCCCAAATATCCGCTTAAAGTCATTCGGCATAAGCCTGATATACATCCCTTTGCGTTCACACGCACCGCAATACTCCGTATCACAACTATATCTTTTGTATGGATATACTTCCCATATCTGCCGCTTATCAAACGAAATAACAGAGCCTTCACAGTTTTTTGCCTTGATTAGCATGTGTTCCTTGTTTCCATCATCACCCCACAATATTATTGATGTAGATTCAACAGGATGAACCTTTATTGGTTTTATCATCGATTCTCCTTTCCGCATCCGCACAGTACCAATCATCATGTCTTGGCAACTGCCACCTTATGTCGTGCCCGCAATCGCATTTTTTATCTTCCGGATCGCGATGCTTGCAATCCTTACACCGGATTATCTCAGGCTGTACGGCAGGAAGCTCCTCAATCTGTGCCGCATACCATGACGGATAGTGCGGTTCCGGCGGCTGCCCCATGATGGTATCGATCGCCATCCGTCTGCTTATCGGATCATTTTCGTGAGCGCACGAATTAGTTATGTTACCGACATTTATGTCGGGAGCATCTGGCTGATACGGAGTAAGCTGCTTAATTACTCTTTCACTCAGACCCCACCACGGTGCCTGAATGCATTTGTAAAAATGCACTTCGTCCTCATACATACATGGCTCGTCTTCAAACTCTACGATATACTTCATTCTTCATTCACTCTCCTGCATATTACATACCCATATTGATACAGCTCATTTAGCACATTAATCCATCCTGTCGTTGTCCATAAATTAAATGGAGCAATAGCAAAAGCTACTTCTTCGGGCGATTCCTCTTTATATTTTGGCATTTCCATTCGTACGGCAGGAAGCTCCTCCACCGCCTGAGGATCAATGCTTTTAAATCGGAACACCCCTATGTCCCCAGTAAGGACACAAACATCCTTTTCAAGTGCAAGCACCGCCTGCTTCTCAACCATTTCCTTTGTCAAAACATCACCCCACACCCCATTCTAGCGCTTCGTATTCTTCACATTATCGCTCATGCTTTATTCTCCTTCTGAAGGTCAGATTCGGCCTTCTTGTATCCCCGGCTGTATCCCTTAAGATACAGACAATCGAAGCAGTAATCCTTAACGTACCAGACAAGACCAGTGGCCAATACTCCTACAGCAAAACCAATTGTTCCGATGATCATTTGTTCTCCTTCCATCTCCTTATTTCTGACTCTGTCATGTGCGACAACGCATCCTCGATACTCTCATACAATCCGCACGATGAGATGCTGTAGTGGATGTATCCGTGTCCGACCTGACGCTTTACTTTCCTCGGTTCCGTGTAAACCATGTTTCCTGACATACCGCAGATGTGGAAGTGGTTCCCGTCAAAGTCGACCTTATCAGGATATGTATCTTTGCACCTAGGGCAGGTATCACACTTTATCATCATTTATTTTCTTCCTGTCCCCATCCCGCACATTCTGTGCTGTTTCGGATGCTCGTTCGACCTTTTTGCTGACATCAGCAATATGCTCGTCATCTCTGACCTCCTCCCAATCAATCGCCTGACCACATCTTTTACAATGCGGATCACCAAATCGTAATCCTGACTGTGCTTGCACAAATTTACTAACTCCTAACGTTCTCCCACATACAGGACAGCAGTCAGTTTTGGTTTCTGCCTTTTCAGGATCAGTTCTTTTCATCACTTCCCTTAACTTACCCGGAAATGCATATCCTATAACAGGCCTTTGCGGTATCTGCTTCCGCATCGCCTCTACTGCGATTCCTGCCGCCCACGGATCAATGTCTGTTGACGTCTGGATATGGCGGATCGCGGATTCGATACGGTCAATCTCTTTCGTTGCCATCACTCACCCTCCACTTTCTCTCTGCACTTCCAGATTTCGTAATACGCTTTCCTTCCTGCCTTATACAGTTCATGCGTTTTGAAAAACTCATCCATCTTATCAATGCAGTATGTCTGATCCTCATCACAATCGCCGTATTCCTTATTCCATTTCGGACAATCAGGGCAGACGAATCTCTGACAAACTTCCTGACACCCATCTGTAAAATCCTGATCACTCATTTCATCGTCAGGATCAACATAATCCCAGATAGCAGATGCGACGCGGGAACAGATAAGATGTGTACGCCATTCATAAAAAGTGCCATCAAAGATGTTTTTCTGGTAGGAATATTCCTCACCTTTTTCGATGATCTCACCGCAATATTCGCAGTGATGTGATTTTCTGGCAGTTTTGGTTTTTGACTCGATCACATCAACTCCCATCCTTCGCCCTCCTGCTCAAGTTCAAACACCCTATCCCATAACCACCGGATCACTTTCAGCATGCTGGCTTTTGTTACAGAGTTGTGCGTTTCCATATTCATGACAATGTGGATAGCCATCCCCTTCTCTTCTGCGCTCTCCGAGGCATTTTCGATATTCTCGAATATTGCAAGTGCTCTTCCTTTATTCATCCTTCGCCCTCCTGTTCCTTCTCCCAAGGATACTTTTCTGCTCTCTTCCCATTAGTTATCTTGCAATAGCACTTGATATCCCCCATGACATACATCCCATTATTTTCGATGTTAATATCGCAATTGTGGTATTTTCCGTAAATGCTTCTGTCACAATCCTTGCAGTAGTTCTCTGCATCGTTGTAATTACTGCTCATCGGCCACCCTCCTGTTCTATGCCCCGCATCCTCTGTGATTCCGGCGGCGTGGCTGCGGTGTCGATCGGCGCAAGGCCCAGGAGCTGGTCCGTCGTTACATCGAGGACCTTGGCCATCGAGATCAGCATCGGGATATTAGGCAGCCTCTCGCCATGTATATACTGAGATACAGCCGACTCAGACAGATACATCGATCTAGCCAGCGCTTTCTGGCGCATGTCCTTAAGACGCAGGATCCGTCTCAAGCGTTCCCCGAAATCATCTACTCCGCTCATCCTTCGACCCCCTATCCCATCCAAGCGCTCGCTCGCCGGAGTCATTAATTTCCAATTTTTCTTACCCCCGTTCTTCCAAGTAAGTAATCCACGCTGACATCGAAATAATCAGCTACATTGATGACTGTATTTATCCCAAATCCAGTTCCTTGCTTGAAATTCAGTGCCTTTGTAAAGTACGAATAATCCACACCTATCGAATCACAAAGCTTCGTCCGGGTTGTGTGCGTCTCCTTCAAGAGCTGCTTGATTCTCCTTTTTACAATCGCCTCGTCGTATTTCCTTTCCTGCATTCCGGCTCCTCCTCTACATAGAATTTGATCAGTTTATGCAGAAATCCACTCTTCAAAGTGTTCAGGTATCTGTAGCACTCGGCCCTGTCGTCGAATATTCCATATACCTGCGTCGTTGTTTTCTTACTGCCGTACCTTCTGCTGTACCCCTTGATAATGAACTTCATATAAAGCGCACTCCTATTCAATCGCCTTCTCACCCACATCGCTCCATTTACCTAATTCCTCACCCTCGCAGATCACGATCTCATAACCTTTCGACCATGGAGCAATGCTGTGATAGTGTTGGAATACCGTCCGTTCCTCTATCGGCTTATAGTCCACAAGGTATTTGCTAAATAACCGGATTTGTTCTTCCTGGGCCGCATATTTCTTGATGAACCACTCCTCCGCCTGTTCCCTTGTGTATCCTTCCCTGCGGTCCAACAGTCCCCGTATCATGCGTTCTTTCTTATCTTCGATACCGTCGAGCCATCTGACTGCTATGAATATCCGCTTACGGGCGCTTGCTTTATACTCCTCATCAATGTTCCTGAGTGTGTCCAGTGTGCAGTCATCCCCGCAGTAAATGAAATTTGCGGTCGTTCCGATCTTTATCTTCTGCCACTTTGCGATAGCGTCCCCGACCGTTCCGTAATACATCCCCTCTGTTGCTGTCAGGTCCTCGATGGTCAGCCCGAGCGCATCTGCAAGGTGTCCTAATACCTTTTCCGTAGGGGATCGCTCTCCCTTGAGATACCGGAAGATCGTGCTGTTCGACACACCTGCCATCCTTCCAAGCTTCGACTGCGACAGGTGTTCCTTTTCCATGTACTTCCTCAGGTTCGCCGGGAATGTTGGATAACTCTGCCTCATTTCTTCGATCCCTTTCTTTCAGGATGGTACATGTTCGAATTGCAGTTGTTCTGTACCCTCAAGAAAACGGAATATTTGTAGTACTTCGTCTGCTTGTCATATCTGGTGAGCTTTTCCTTTACCTCTTCCCTGGTAATCCCGAAGTGCTTCGCGATATCCTCGTTGGAATATCCATTCCGCTGCATATCGACAATCTCAATCGTCCTCACCTGTGCGCTCATTGTTGACCACCTCCCTCATTGCCGTACTTCCAATTACGTCATCATCTTCGGTCAAGCATTTATCCTGTTCTCCTTCCTTCATGAAGTCCCATATTGTGAGCTGTCCGGGTATCTCTGTGTCCTCCGGCCTTAATGACGCTTCTACGGCAAATACAATCTCCGCCCAGCATTCGGGCCCATATCCGCGGGCTATGCTCTCCGGGTCGCTCAGCCGCTTCCCGCATTTTCTGCATGTACGGAACATCACTTATACTCCTTCTTCGTTTCCTTGTCCCTGAATTCGATGCGGTTAGTAATCTCAAGCCCAGTCAGGCTCGCTATCTGCTTGAATGTCTTCACGAGCCAGCTGACCACTGTGATCTTATCGTCACTGGCTTCAGCAGCCCTCTTTGCTTCCTTCGCTACTCGCCCGACTGCTTCCTCAGCTGTAGGATCCCTGTACCCCTCAATATTCATTTCTTCGTTCTCCTCTCGTCATTCATCCGGTCACTTAACCCCTGTGCTTCCGAAACCTCCACGATTTTCACTCCCCAGACTGTCCACCTCCACAATCTCAGCTGTAGGCTGAATCTTCTCGATTCGGAACTGGCAAATACGGTCATTCTTCTTAACCAGGCCGCTCTGGATGGCGTATCCCTGGAAGCTCCAGATGTCATCGTCTCCGCAATATAAATTGTCAATAACACCCGAGCAGGCCATCATGAGGCCATACTTGCCGGCCAAAGAGCTCCTCGGGCGTATGATCGCCTCATATCCATCAGGGAGCTGTATCGCTACCCCGAGGCTGATCTTCACGATATCGCCTTTCACGTAGCAGTAGTCTTTCGCTGCCCTCAGGTCGTACCACTCGCCTGTGTGTGCCTGTTTAATCGGCTCCATCCCTTCGCTGTACTTGATCTTTATTTCTACGTCTCCGCGCATGTTTCCTCCTTCGTTCTTTCTCCATGCTGAGATTTGCGATTGTTTTTGCTATTTCAAGGCTTTCCCTGTCGTAGGTCTTAATTCCCAGATGATTTATGACTGCATTCTGTGCCCTTGAGACTGCCACCAGATTGTCTGGTGAATAGTTCGTCTTATCGCCATCCGCGAACCTTACTATATATCCCTTCGGGAGCGCCTGTTTATGTACTGACTGCCAGATCAGGATATTCAGCCATTCCCATACGTTCGGGTCTGCTATCTTGATCAGTACAACTCCGTAGGAAAGGCGTTCGCTTCCTACCGGCAGGTAATTCGGAGGCATATTCCCTTTCTTGAACTGCGTCTCTGCTGACCGCCCAGCTGACGGATGCGGTTTCCCTTTGTTCCAGGGAATATGCCCTTTCTGGAATTCAGTCTGCGGCGAAGCCCGCTTCCCTCTTGACCATTGGCCGATGTTCACGGACTTCAATCCGTTCCTGTTTTTGTAGTTGTACAGCCCTCTCAGCGTCATATCGACGTGGAATTCCTCATTCACTTCCTTGAGGATCTGGCTGCATGTCATGTCGCATCTGTCCCTGATGAAGGGAAGCATCTCCTTTGGGTATCTCCGTCCGCCCATCCTTTATCCCTCAAGATATTTGAGCATGTCAGTTTCTCCAATGACCTGATCTTTTGTTCTCGCCACATTCAGTGCGAGCTGCCCATTATCAAGAATCCTGCCTGCTACTTTGCATACTGCGTTCGTCCTCTGTATCTCTTCCTGAAGCTGTTCTCCGATTAAATCCGGGTTCGTCAGCCTTTCCAGCTGTTCGAACAGGATGCCGTGCAGTCCCCCAAGTGTCGTATTCGGTCCTTTTGCCATTTCCCACTCCTTATCCTTTCGTTGCTGCCCTTATGATTGCGATCACAATAGCTGCTCCCCATATCAGGTGCTTGATATTGCTCGGAATGTACGTCGCAATCGCTATGCACGCATCTGTAAGTACAGGGATGAACCCCGCGACTGCCGTAGCTCCGAGAAGTATCCAGGCAAACACCTGAAAAATCTCTGAAATCAAATAATCTATCTTCATGCGTTTTCCTTTCCTGAACATCCGGCCGGCAAGCGGTGTAAGGAAATCGACCTTTGCACCGCGCGACCAGAGCGAGAATATGAGAGTTGTATATGTGACTGCGTACCATTCGTTCCGGTATTTACATGCATCCAGTATCTGGTGGAGGCGGGCTTCCATCTGCCCGGCCTCCGTCCTGTTTGCGCACCGGATCACGCCAATGACCTTCAACTCGTTCGGATTCCCGGTCTGTAGCTGTTTCACCCTTTTTTCCAGTGATGCAGCGACACCGATCTTTAAATATCCGGATCCGTCCGAAATGATGTATACGCAGTTCTTAATATCTCTCATTTGTCATCGTAGTAGGCTTTCAGTACCTTCAGTTCGTCCTCTGTCATCGAATATCCCCGGTTGACAGCTTTCGTGTACTCTTTCGGATGGATGCCGAACGGCATTTCCTTCTTCTTGTCGAAAACCCACAGGTGATAGACATCCGCCGAATCAACCAGTTTGCGTTCTTTCGGGTAGACCTCAATCGCGAACCTGTCCTCTCCGAAGAGTTCGTTCTTTATCTCCTGTTTCTCCGCCCATGAGAACCCGTAATTGCCTTTTACAGCCTCACTAACGCTTCGCGTTAGTGTGACATGCTCAATAAGGCCGAAATCGGTTCTAATGAGGCGAGAGGAGACGCAGACGCCATCCTCCTTGCGTATCCAGCAGCGGTCCATCTCCGGAGTCCACTGTCCGGCATACACACCGAGCTTATCATGCAGCATCTTCGGCGGGATTGCCTTGATCCATTTGTCGTTCATTCTTTCCGTCCTCTCCGTCTGAAATCGCCTGCGTTCGGGCAGGTCGAGAAATGTGATACGTATCCGTACCCGGTAGCTGTCTCGATATTCCCTGTCGTAAATGCCTTAACAACCTCTCCGTCTGGAGTGACCAGCGCCTCATCGCCATTCTCATCTTCCCAGTACATGATCCGTTCCGGATCCACCGGCATCGACTTGCCGGTTTTCATCTTGATCCACTCTATTTCCCGTCCGCATCCTCTGCATCTTGCCATGCTGCTTACCTCCTCTTCTTAGTTCCAGTCCGCTTCCGGTTTGTTTTCAAGTTCAACACTGTCATTATGGCACTCGCCTGTATCCATGATGAGAACATCGTTCGCCCTGAGCTTTGACAGGTAGCACATCATTGAGTTCGCATGCCTCAGATCTGTTATATCAATGCTTACGGCGTCCCTTGCAATCCACCAGCCTTCGCGGTCATGATCCTTCCATCGTTTCAACGGAATCGCGAAGTTGCATGACTCGCCATGCTCATCTTCTCCATCCTCTGTGATCAGGAACAATGTTGCGTGTTCCATATCCGAAGTGTAATACTTCGGCCGTTCAGCCTCTTCGATGTACGCCCTGCATTCAACCGGGACATATGTCGGATTGTCATCGTAGTCGATTTCCCTTCCGTCCGTATCGAATTCTTCGGCTACGAATTTGCAGTATTTCTTGAACACCTGCTCAAGACCGATATAGCGCTTATATCCTCCTTTCTCCGGTTCAGGGATATCATCGTGAATCATGAACTCCCTGAAATTCCCAAGCAGTTTCTTTTTCTCGGCCTCGACGGTCTGGTCCATGATTTCTTTCAGGAAAATCTCGATTTTCGGGAAGTAATCCTCCGCCCTGACCATGCCGATGCTTTTCTCGCAGGATGCATCTACGATTTCCTTGATCTTCTTATAGCCAGCTCCGCTCCAAGAGAACTGATCTGCAATTGCTCTCTGAATTGCTGACTTGATGGCTTCCTGTATCTGATTCTCGACCCATCCATCCGTGAATAGGCTGCTTGTTGCATCTGCTACTTTCTTCTCGATATCCATTGTTTCTCCTTTCCTTAGATCACGTATTTCTTGTGCGCCTGCATCAGCTCTTCGTCTGAGATATCCAGATATATCTGTGTGGTATCGATCTGCTCATGTCCGAGCAGCTTCGACACCTGGATCAGTGGCATCCCGCCCCTGAGAGCCATTGTCGCGCCTGTACGCCTGAACCTGTGAGGATGACAGTTTGTAACGCTCGCTCTCTTGCCGATCCTCCGGATCACAGAGCTCACCGTACGGTTCGCCCTTGCATACGCAATCAATCAGGTGGTCGAGCATCTTCACATGGCTCTCGCACCAGTTCTCTTTTGCGGCTTCCATGAGATCATTGATGAATCCATCTATCAGTATCCCCGCGAATTCTTTAGCCGGAATCACTTCCTCGCCATCATTCACCTTCATGCACCCTTCACATCCATCCATGTGACTCCTCCTCAGTTATGTGTCGCTTCGAAGTTCTCGATAGCCCATCTGTTTCCGGTAGTATAGACAGCAGCCTTTGTTCTGGAATACGGATCATGACGTGAGCGTCTCTCCCTTACGTGTGAATCCGGATAGTCTGTTGACTTGTCATACCGCGCGTGCCGATTGTTGAGCTCTTCTTCGCGTTCCTGTTCCATACGTCTCAGTTCCCTGATATCTTCCCTGAGCTGTCTGTTCGTAGCATCCTTCGGCTTTGTCATTGATATAACCTCTACCATTTCCACCCTCCTTATCTGACCGGCAGTACCAGCACCTTGTAGTCAGAGGCATCGGATGTCATGATCACAGGATGCGTCCTTGACTTGGCTTCCAGATACACCGCATCGGTGCTGAACGACTTGATTGCTGAAATCAGGATCGTCGTGTCAAACCGGATATCCAGTTCTCCGTCAACATCCTCGATCGTGTCAATTTCCTCACTGTAGGCAGCCACGGATACACCCGACCGCGAGATCCCAATCTTGTCTTCCCTGAATGAAATCATTGTCGGGACATTTACAAGGCCAGAGCCGTCGCACATCTTTGCCCTCGACAGCGCGCTCAGGATCTGCTTCCTGTCTACTCCTGCATGGATGTCCATCTGTGTGAAGGCATACTCAAAATTCGGGTAACCTCCGTCGAGGAGCCTTGTATAGACCGTGTATTTGCTGGTCGTGAAGATCGCCGCATTCTTGTTGTACTTGAATTCGATATCATCATCTATTCCCATGGAGACCAGCGTCTTCACCGTGTCGCCCGGAATAATGACCTGCATGTCCTCGCCTTTGGAATCGACTTTGTCCCATGCCACCACATGGCCATCCGTCGCTACGATGTCGATAATGTCCTCCTTTCTGCGGACCAGTACGCCCTTCAGGACCGGCACCCCGTCACTCTTCGCTGTTGCGAACAAAACATTCGCGAGCGCTGACATGACTGCTCGTCCGGAGAACTGGCACACCTTTGTATCCTGGATATCAGGCATGCTAAATCCGAACGTGTCCGGATCCATTGCTTGGAAGCGGTTTCTGATCTTCCCTGTCGTGATGTCTACGTAAGTGCCATTCTCCGAGATAGCGAACTCTATTTCGCCCTCAGGAAGGTTCTCAATCAGTGTGAAGGACGATTCCGGAAGGATGAATTTCTCACCTTCAGTTGCATCCAGACTGATCTGCATCGTTATCTCCGTGTTTGATGCGGTTAACGTCCCATTGTCGAACAGGATGCCTTTCAGTGAGGGAAGTACCGGGTTCTTCGGTACGACTGCCTTCAGGCTCTTGATCGCTCCTGCTAATTCATGCTTAAAAACTTTCATGCTTTTCCTTTCTCCTCGATCTCGATACCATCGAGGAACCTTAATATTCCGCCTGTATTGCTTATCTTGAATTGCTCAAGATTTTCTTCGTTCATGTACTTGTGCCCATATATCTCTTTCATGTCTCTGAATACGTTCCACGGCACCCGGTAGTAATTGCGGAACTGTATCGATACGACGATGTAACAGTGTGCCCCGAATTTCTCGTTGACGTTCAGGCAGTGTTCCTGTTCGGCAGATACGACCTGTCTTGTTATCCTGTCTAAATCTGTATGCTTCGCATCGAATATGATCGTGGACCCGTCGCAGAGGATACCTCTGAAATCCGGCTGTGCCTGTTTCTCAAAGCAGGCTATGAACGTCCCGGGCTTTCCGCTGTTCTGGCAAAGCACTTTCATCGGCTCCGGTGTCTTCTGGATGAAGCAGAGACCCTTTTCCCTGTAGAACAGCTCTGCAAAGAGTATCTTCCTCTCGAACAGCTCCCCGTCCCGCTTGCTGTGCAGTCCCCTGATTTTCCGCTTATACGTGGCATCCATTGCTGTCCGCGAACCTCCACAGTTTATTCAACGTGATCGTCCCAATGCCTGGTATCTGTTCACTGCTGAGCTTCCTCAGGAACTCACCCGCTGTCATCTCGTTCTCTGCCGGCGTGAGCTCCTCTTTTGCCTTCTGATAGCCCCTCAGATATCCGGCATTCTCTTTATCCCTGATATGTCCCAAAAGCTGTTCATCTGTCATTTTCCGAATTCTCACGGCCTCATCATGGACCCTGTCTTCAGCTTTCGTTCGTCTGCAGCTCCTCTTCTTCATCCGTGTCCTCCCATGCTTCGACTATATATTCCATCGCCTTGCTCTTTCTTCCGGGCGGCTGCCCCGGTACCGGCCTTCTCCCGATCTTCACGCTGTATCCGCAGGAGAGAAGGATGGCACCGAGCTTCTGCCTGTCTTCTTCGTTCCACTGGACCGTTCCTTTCCGTATGCTCCGGATCACTATCTTGTTACCCTGCAATCGCCTCACCTCCTGCCATCACCATTGGCCTTGTCATCTTCTTCCCGCTGTTTCATCTTCTTCTCGAAAGCGTCCACGAAACCCTTTACATCCGCTGTCATGCTGCAGTTCCTGAGTCCCCTGCACTGAGCTACGTGTCCGTCCCTGAATTCCATCGTGTAATACGGTCTCTCAGGTGCTGATTCCTTCCTGACGAACAGGATCATTGTTTCACCCTTCGCTACTCGCTCGACATAACTGCCGACGCAGTGGTGAAGCGCCTCGCCTTCCTGTTTAATCTCGTCCGCAGAAGCAGGTACCCGGAGCAGCAGGCCTCGCCCTTTGATGCTGAACGCATCTATGTCTTTGTTCAGGCTGAATATCTCTTCCATCGCCTTCTTCGCGAGTTCCATCTTCTTTTTGGCTTCCAGCTCCCTCTGTTCCTTTTCCCTCCGCTCTTCCTCATTTTTCATCGCCACGTATTCTGCGTAGACCGCATCGTGTGCTTTCCGCAGGTCAGGTGGAAAGAAATAATACTCATCCCCGAGGTTCTTGCCGAGGTATCTGCACCATGTGAGGTAGTCGCTCCAGTCAGAAGCAAGGTCATTGAGTTTTTTCCGCCTGTCCTTTTCCGCCTGCTTCATGATGTAATTGCACATCCGGAGCGGCGACGGCCTGTGCGGATCCAGAAGGAATGCGCGAACACCGAAGATATTCGTGAACATCCTGAGCTCTTCCGGCCTCATGTTTACGCCTTTCCTTTCCGCATACTGCATAACGACCAGTTCTTTTTCTGTCGGATCCATCTTCTGGAGCATCCTGATTGTCTGCTTATTCACCCGGAAGATATCTTCCATCTTTCTGGCATCTTTGTTCAGTCCATGCGCACCCCAGCTTTCATACCTGTCAGGAATGAGCGACAGCGCCAGATTCAGGAACCCTGTCTTTGTGAGCATCTCGAGCATCCTGTATTTTTCCGGTTCCTTGAACACATCCCAGTACCGGGCATCCCTCCCGGGCGTCTGCCTGGATAAGATCTCCAAGGCGGAATATCTCATCGGTGTATGCTCCCATGCTCCCGGGAGGTTCCCTGGATACAGGCAGCTCTTATAGCATTCATACAGTGATGTGCCGCCGTAATAGAATCCGTTGTGATCCCGGTAATGGCACCACCTGAGGTCTCCGGTATTCTTATATCTGTCGTACTGATAGGCGTCGTTCTTGAACTGACCGTCCCTTGTGTACCAGATGAATTCCCTTGCGACTTCGAGATACTGGACCGCTTCCTGCCTTACCCCGAAGAGTTCTTTGACGAACTCACGCTTCGCGAGTACGAACCTTGCGCAGTATCCGTTGTTCAGCGGGTCGATGTATGTCGCGTATATCTCATCCGTCTTTTTCGAAGGGAACTTTCCGTATGACTTGAATGTTACCGGCTCGCCGCATTCAGGGCATTCCCCTCGGGCTCCGTCCCTCAGTCCGATCGCCCTTCTTTCTGCTTCGAAATGTTTTCCGCATACCGTGCACACACAGTAGACCCGCGTCTTGCTCTTGCCCTTGCCTGTATAGATGACATACTGGCTCTTCTTAAGGGCATCCGTATGCAGCCATGTAAGGAACTCTTCCGGGAGCTCCCCGATACAGCTCATCCGTTCGTCGATAGCTCTCAGTTCTGCATCATGCCTTTCTTTGAGCTTCAGCTTCATCACCGACTCCTGATATGTCTGCAGCTTGTCCCAGATGTCTATCTGCTTCTTCCATGTGTTCCTCGGCTCATAATCCTTCAGGAAATCGCATAACCGCTTGTAATCGTCCGGTGTCCGGAATTCTTTATGCAGGTTCCAGCTGCTCGCGATATCATAACCGCTCGTGTGGAACGCCCCGTTGAGCCACCTTGTTTTCTCTGTTCGGAGATCCTGTGTGATGTAATCGTCCCGTTTCAGGAAGAACCGGTATTTCGGGAGCAGGTCTCCATTCCCGCTGTCCTGTCCGAAGAAATTCACGATCAGCCTGTCATCCTGCCAATCCGTCGTTATGAATCGGTACCAGCTCTGGTAACTCGCCCCATCGGATGGCAGCGGCTCCGGCCTCGGTATTTTTCTCAATGCATGCTTGTCCATTCCATCAGCCCCCAAACATATCGAACAGTGACATCTGCCCTTCAATCTGGTCGTTCTTCTTCGGTTTTTTCGTTTTCTTCTCTTTATTTTCCTTCTTCGACGCCGCATCCCTTGCGGGTGCCTTGGTCGATGGAAGCGGAGCGGGTTCAATGATTTCCGGAGCGATTACCTCGGTTTCCGTAGCATCAGCGTCGGAAATCGTAGTTTTCTCCGTTTTTTCTTCCGCTTTCTCGAGTGTTCTGCGAAGCTTCGATACCCTGTCGTTCGCTTCGTACTCGTCCGCTGTGACCTCTACTGCGTCTTTCATGGAATCCGCTGTCGGAAGAGGAGCGCCCTTCCTGACCATCCAGTAGTTATCGCCTGTCTTGTAGTACAGGTCCTTCTCAGCGAGCTGCACATTCGGTGCCGGCTCTTTCGGTTTTTCCTCTGCCGGCTTCTTTGCAGCTGTCTTTGACTTGGTCTTCTTCGGCTTTGCGGAAGGTGCGGGCTTCTTTTCCGCCGTCTTCTTCTCTTCATTGGCATTCAGGTAATAATCTTCGGCCCATTCATAGACTGTTTCGTCCCTGACTGCCAGTACCCTGCCTTCCCGCGGGAGCTTCGCTGCCTTGCTATAGATGTACTCCCAGCACTTATTCCATGTTTTGGACGGCTTCAGGATGTCATTGGCAAGGTTCTCGCTCTCCCTGGCCCGCTTTTTCAGGTATTCAACAATCGCCTTCGCGGACTCGTTCTTCGAGCCCTTTATCTCCGAATCCAGTTTTCCGGCCGCCTCATCAGCAGGGGTTACGACTGCGATCCCGCCTGTTTCGGTTGCTTCAACCTTTGTGATATCTGCCATAAGTTACTTCTCCTTTTTCGAAATCGAACCAGAACTTCGGTCTCATGCTCCTCGCGATCAGGTCCATCTCTCTCGCCCGGCACCTGCCGTACCATATCCAGTTGTTGTACATCGGTGTAAACCAGATATCCTGTCCTTCCTTCTCGACAGGAAGGAGAACGTCGCGGCCTGTACACGGATTGGAAAGCGTGTTCCCGATGCAGACATATCCAGCCGCGCCCAGCAGGCTCATCTGGATGTAGCACATGCTTGCTGCCACCGTATCGATATCCTGTCCTACGAAGAACATCTGTGTCTGCGGGTTGAATCCAGCCCGCCGTCCTTCGTTGTATGCTGCGATCAGCGTCGCGCCAGCTCCGCAGGCCGGGTCGCTTATGGATGCGAACCCTGCTCTGCTTACATCTTTTTCCATCGCCTCTTTGTTGAGAGAGATTTTCGACATCATCCGACATATGTCATACGGGGTGAAGAATTGGCCATGCCAATGTGATCCGAGTTCCAGATTCATGTACAGTTTTCCAAGAAAATCCTGATCAGGATTTTTTTCAAGTGCCATCGTGATGACCCCGAGTAATTCCGGTATCATCAGCTGTTCCTCTTTTTCGTAGCGTCCAATAATCTGCAGGTATTCTTTTTCCCTCGTCTCGTAATGCTCTTTCCGCCTGTCCGCCACATTACTGAGGGAACATGCGAACATTGTCATAAGGTCTGACCATACCTGCCATTTAGCCCTCGCATAGCAGAGCTTTTCGAACCGAGTCAGGAATTCCTTCTCCGTCCCCTGAATCGGTTCCTGCTGTGTTGCTGTAGCCCTTGCCATCCTGTCACCCCCTTACTCTGTATCCCCTGTGAGCTTCCCCTCAGCGTTCCGGAGCAGGCCGATCAGTCTTGCCTTATTGGCACTTACCGCAGCCGGCAGAGACATGTCGGCCTTTTTCCGCGCTTTCAGAGTCTCGTAGATCCGCATAAAGTGCGCACGCTCCACCATGATGTTCTCCGACATGCAGATCGTCTTGAACCCGATTCCTTCAACGGCCTGTCTTGTCAGCTCGTCCAGGGAATCCATCGCTTCCGGTACGCTGTAATATCCGTACCTGTGGACTGCTCTCATCACATCGCTCCAAGCTTCACTGACATCTTTTATCGGGATATCCGTGTATTCCAGGCATTTCTCCCTGATCTGTGCGATGGACGGAGCGAACTTTTCAACGCTCATAAGTTCCATGATCGCTGATGAACAGACATTGTAAGGAATATCCTTCAGCATTCCGTACCAGAGCTTTATCGTGAACTCATCCGGCATGATATTCGCAGATGGCCAAGCTGATTTCATGCCCGCCCTGATCTTATTAAATTCCTCAGTCGTCAATTCCATCACTCCATCCTGCTGTAGCTGCCATATACTCGGCTGTTGACTGGTATCTGTTATCCGCCCTGCGCATTGCAGGAAGCGGTGTATAATTCTCCGGAAGGTAATCGATGTACCCGCTGTTGAAGAAACTGGAACCATTCTTCACGAACTTCATATCCGTTCCCCTGTTGTTGATTTCCTCAAGGTAATTACGGATCGCCTGTTCCATATCATCTTTGCCGACTTTCAGGAGCTTCTTCTTCTGGGTGTCTGATACGCTTCCCTTGCCCCTCTTCTTCGGATACAGTGTCCAGAGATACTCGAATAATTCATGTGATTCCTTTGTTTCCTGAGCCTTTTTATAGGGCTCTGTTGCACATGTGTTTTTATCTAAATCTATAGTTTTATCTATACCTATATCTTTATCTATATCTATATCTTTATCTGCGGTACCAGATGGTTGCCATCTGGTTGCCATCTGGTTGCCACTTTGGCTACCACTCTGGCAACCAATGGTTGCCAACTCAGGCTTATCTACAAGTGTGTATGCTTTATTGTCCTTGATATCGAGACGCTGGAGCTCATCCGTATATACTGTCCTTGTATACCGGTCTCCCCGAAGGGTGTTATGCATTCGCCAATGTTTGATCACGATCACACCATCCTCGAATTGAATGACGAATCGCTTTGCGATTAATACTCTCAAATCATCATCAGAAGCGCCGATGGTCCGCATAACCCTCTTCGGATTTCCGATAAAACCGTCGTCGTCGGCCCTCATATTCAGGTGGAAGTAGAGGGCCTGTGTTGACAACGGCATGTCGAGAAAAGCATCTGTGTCAATCACTGAAATTGAGAACATTCGCTTTTTCGCCATATCTTTACTCCTTAATCCTCAATGATCTTGCTTCCGTCATCCGTCTTAATGACTGTCACGGACTGGCTGAATCTCGCCTTGAAGTTCTCGTCGTGCGATATCGCCATGACCTTTACGTTCGGGTATCTGTCGCGTATTGCTTCGAGAGCATCCACATAAGCTTCCGTTCCCTCGCTGTCAAGGAAGGGCGGTTCATCTATGGAGAGCATTCCAAGCTGCACTCCGGAGGATCCTGTCTTGACCTCTGCCAGTGCAAGGATGACTGCGAGCGACGCCTTGACCTTTTCTCCACCGGATTTGGACGCATACGGCAGTCTTGTCTTTCCGTACTCCTCGATCAGGACATCCAGAGTGGCTTTTTCTCCGTCCTTGCCCTTCGTGACCTTATCAAGCACGAACTCAACTCCCATCTTCCCGCCCGTCATGCTTCCGAGGATGTTGTTGGCCGTCTGTGTGATGTAAGGAATGACATTTCGGATTATCTGGTGTGGAACGCCATCCTGTCCGAATGCAACCTTCAGCACCTCGTATCTGGTCACTGTCAGGGATGTTGATGTGATCTGAGCCTTTACCTCTGCGATCTCGTCTTTCAGTTTCTCGATATCCCGAATGGTCTGCTCAGCCTTTCCGAGCCCTACGTTCATGTCATCCAGGATTTCTGAGATTCTTCTGAGCTCGGAGTTGATGGCGTTCAGCTTTGATTCCGGATTCTCTACAGTTGTCAGCTTGTCGGCCAGTGCATGATACTCGGTCAATTTGGAGACCAGCGTGAGCCTCGCCGCATTCAGGGCTTCCTCTGCATTTTCGTACTGTTCCGTGAGGTTTGTCTTCCGTTCCTCAAGAACAGGAATCCTGGCTTCAAGATCAAGGAAGGCACGGTACTGTTTTTCTGTTTCTAACGCTTTCCGATGTTTTTCAAACGGAATAACGAGTTTACTAACGCTTTCCGTTATCGTGAGAGCTCGTGAAAGGAGCTCTGAGCCCTTTTCTTCCCTCTCAGCGATATTTTTATTAACCTCAGCAATCTGAGCCTTAAATCCGGCTTTCTGGACTTCCTGCTTTTCGAGTTCCTTCTGCAGTTCCTTGTAAGGCCGCAGCCTGTCGATAGCATGCTGTGTATCGAGCACATCGTTCTGGCTGAAGCCAATGTCGGAAAGAGTCTGGCTTGCCGCAGCCTTCTCATTGTCGAAATCATTTATGAGTTCCTCATTTCTCTTCGTGAGCCGATCCAGCTGTTCCATATGTTCAGGGAGCTGGTCAACGATTCTCTTCGCGCTTGCAAGGAACTTGCAGTTCGCTTTCCCTGAATCGATACATCCGGATTCCTTCATGTATTCCGCCTGCTCCTGTGCCCGGGAAATCTCCTTGTTGACAGCCTTGATATCCGACTGTACGCCGTAGATCTCCTTCCGCATCCCTTCGCTCTTTTCCTGCCAAGCCCTGCGGACTTCCATTGCCTTCAAGGCTTTCTCGTTGAGATCCGCCCTCTTTTTTTCCAGAACAGACAGCTCAGCGAGCTTTTCTTCAAGGTCGGCCGGAGCTTCCATGAAGGATGCGATTTTTGCTTCAAAGGCTTCCTTCCGTCTCTTCAACGTCTCGATATCACATTTATTTGATTCCTGCCATGTCCGGACGGTTTCCAGCTCCGTTTTCTTTGCTTTATAAGCAGCCGCATCCTCTGCGAATCTGTTCACATCTGCCTGAGCCGCCCTGCACTTTTCAGCGCCATCACGGATTGCCTCGGAAGCATCCAGCTCCTTATTTACGTCATTCAGCTTTTTGCTTATCGCATCGAGTTGCACCTGCTTTTCTTCGACATCCTTGTCCGCTTCCTGATACGCCGCCTTCGCCTTGCCGGCAGCATCTGACGCTGACTGGAACACCGCCATTTCAAGCATCGCCTTCTCGCGTTCAGCTTCCTTTGCCTCACGTTCTTTAGAAGCGGATTCGATTCTTCGTTTGATCTCATCCCTTGTTGTATAAACGTACTCCTTCTCAGATACCTGTTCTGTCCGGATGCGTTCACCTTCCTTAAGGGCTGCCAGTGATTTCCTGGCTTCGCTGAGCTTCTTCCTGGTGCCTATTTCCATGACATCATACAGGCCGAGCCCGAGGAGCTTCGCAAGGATCGAGATCCTTTCATCTTTGCTCGCCGAAAGGAACAGTCCATACTGGTCCTGCATGATCAGAGCGCAGGAGCGGAATGTCATGCCGTCCATTCCAAGCACTTTCTCGATTTCTTTGTTGGTATCGAGTGCTTTTTCCTTGGAAAGGTTCAGCCATTCGCCTCCATCGCCCAGCTGGGCGAGATTCACGGTTCCTCTGCCCGACTTCGTCCTTGTCCTTGCCACCCGGAATGTCTGATCTCCGATGGAGAACGTAAATTCAATGGAGCCGGAACGCGCATCGTCTGTAGCACGGATCCAAGATGCCTTGTCTCCCTCTCTCGTTGTTTCAAACAGGCAGTCGCTGATCGCGTCCATGAAAAGCGATGATTTCCCCGCGCCGTTTACTCCGTTTATAGTGCAGAAGGTCACATTCTCGAAATTGAATTCTGCTTCCTTATAAGTGCGGTAATTCGTGACCTTGATACTGACCGGTTTGAAGACGCCGCTCATTGAATACGTTGTGTCCGCGGCTCTTGCGGCTGCTATGATCGGCTCCGCAAGGTCTACGATTGCATCGACATCCTTGTAGCACTTCTCTTCCAGCCACTTCTTCAGATTGACCAGTGGATCGGATTCCTCATTAAGAATGTTCCTGTTATTGACCTCGATCATCTGTTCCGCTTCGATGGATGCCACATAGAACGCGCCGAGCTCTTCAAGGTCTGTCTGCAGGACCGGAACATTCAGCCTCTTTTTCTGCTCCGATGTACAGCTGTATTTGATGCGGACGATCTTATCAGCTATTCCGTCTTCCGGATCCGTAAGTCCCATCCCGATAATTGCCGTCTTTCCAAAGTTCAGATAATCTTCGACATCTTCAGAATTCCAGTTCAGCGTGAGGAATCTTCTATAAGGAGTCTCTGTGAATTCGGAAGATGCTATGCACTTTCCGTCATACTCATGGATCCAGAATCCTCTTTCCTGTCCTTCATCAGAGAACCTGAGGGTATTGACGGATCCAGAGTAGAATCCTGCCCGGATTCCCTCTATCCGCTGAGGGCGGTGAAGATGTCCAAGGAAAACTCCATCATAATTCGCACTCGCCAGAGCTTCCTTCGGGATGCATGGCTCAAAGTCTGCAAAGCATGCGACCTGCGAACCTTCCGCGGATGCCCCCGGGACCGTGTAGTGACTCATGAGGAACACCGGCTTGTCCTGGTCGCACAGCCCTTTCAGCCCAATCACGATGTCCGAAATGTTCTTCGACCACACCCTGTCTTCCTCATCAGCTGACAGTCCGGGGAACTTTGCTCTGAAATCCTGTTTATTGAAGCCGGGTACGCACACGACCTGTGCGACATCCGTCTTAATGACCTCAGGTGTAATAACGACTTTCACATTCTTATAAGGCGCCATGATTTCTGTCAGCACATCCCACTGGCTCGCCCCGTCGTGATTCGGTGTGCCTCTCATGGCGATAACGTACCTGCAGTTCCCTGCGAGATCCGCGACTGTTTTGGCTGCAAGCAGGACTTCCTTTCCGTATCTGACCGGTCCTACCTGCTCCTGATGGAAGATATCTCCGGAGATGACTGCAAGTTCCGGCTTCACTTCCTCAGCCTTTCTGCAGAGGGCTTCGAGGCACCTTGCGGTGTCCTCGAACCTCATGTTCTTCCCGTCCCTTACAGGACCTTTGAAATCGCCGATATGCCAGTCGGCCGTGTGTAAAATTCGAATACTCATTTACTCACCTCTCTATAAATGTGTTTATCATGTCGGCCACTCCCTTGATCTGCGGGAGCAGTTTGTCCATCATTTCATCGGAAAGACCGCAGAAGCTGTAACCGTCTCCCGTGTCGTATTCTCCGACGAAAAGTACGTTCCCCACGATCGGGTGTCCGTGTTCCTCAGTGCCGTACAGCCAACTCCCGAGGTGGTTCAGCGGAAGCCCGCTGAGAATGCCTTCCTCGTCGACGAGCATCGACACCGCGGAGCTTTTCATCCGGTTGGGGCTTGACGGTGCGCCGAACACTGTGTACAGCTTCATGGGGTGCACATGCTCGACCAGCCTGCATTCCGGTCCCACCATGGTTCTCAGGGCTTCGAGCTCTTCCATGATCGTGCCTTCCGGGAAATCGAGGACTTCGGTATTATTGTCAGTGTCCACCTTGATGATCTTCACCGCTGTGCCCTCCTTGTCTTCTGGCAGTCATAGCACAACGGCGCCCCGAAGCGTTTCAGCGAGTAATCGTAAACGTTCTCCCTGATCTGCTTCCCGCAAACGGAACACACGCATCCTTCGATTGTTTCTGCCGGCTGTTCTACGATCTGCGGTTCAGGCTCCTGGAACGGAGGCTCTTCCATGGGATTCAGGTCGATGTCTCTCATCTGGTCAAAACCCTCATAGTCTTCGTCAACGTGTTCGCTTACGAAACCTTCGTCTACCACATCGGCCTGCTCCGCGTTGCCGAGCTGTGTTACCGGGATATTCGGAACACCGAACATTCCTGCTACACCGTTCATTGACTGCGCCAACATGAACTGCTGTACCATAGGGTTGCTGTAATCCGGTGTGAATATGACCATAGGGATCACGAACGGTTTCTGGAGTTCCGCCATCGTATATGTGCCCTTGACACCGAGCAGGGATCGGATCACGCGGAGCTTCGCTCCGGTCATTGCCTTCTCCACCCAGGTTTTTCTGAGTTGAGCGAGATTTGTTTTCACGTAGCGGTCGATGTATTTTTCCCTGTCCTTCTCGTCGATCAGGAATCCTTTCACCGTCTTATTGTATCTGTTCTGCGTATCGAACCAGCGTCCGTTGAACAGCTTCGAGGCTGCTTCGGCCTGTCTGGCATCAACGATTCCGTTCCGTGCCTTGTCCTCTGCCTCTTCCCTGTAGCGGAGCTCTTCGTCCTTTACGGAGATTGTCTTGCTGTCAGCTTCCACTCTCGGGGTTCCGTCCGGCCGCTTCATAAAGCCCGCGATCGAGCAGGTGACGACCGTGTTGTCCGCTGAAAATGTCGTGCGCATGGAATTGTAGTCGAATGCGATCCCCGCAGCATTTGCCATCTTATTCAACAGCGGTTTCGAAAGGCTGTACTGTTCAATGAACTGACCATTTCTATTCACACTTCCGACCTTGAATACATCTCCGCTTTCTGCAGATGTATCTGCCTGAACCTGCGTTACATGGTAGCTCAGGAACGGTGACGGCTTCGCGTCAGTCTCCTGAGGAAGGAGCAGGTTGCAGTCCGGATAGCGTTTCTTCATTTCCGCCAAAAAATTCTTGCTCATTTCTTAATCCTCATTTAAAATAAAGTTGTGGCGCTGATAAGCGCTGTCATGGTTGACATCATCCGTTGCCCTGGGAAGTTGGAAATCCGTCAAATTTCCATTCTTCCGTCAACAGGCTTCTGATGGTGTCTTTTTTTGAGTTCTTCCATGATGGTGAACTCGATGTAACTGAGGCTGTAGTAGACGAGCGCTCCGAAGAGCAGAGCCGCGAGCAGCTCCCCGCCGATTGCCTCATACCCTCTCTCACGGAAGGCAACGAGAGCAAGGATGCTGTACATTGCCATCGTGAAGAGGGTGGTAACTGCGAGCTTTCCACAGCATATGGTAACCCGTCTTGAGAATCTTCTGTGCTTCTTCATATCACTCCTTCCCGATGCAGCACATCTTATTGAAGTATCTCTTTGGAACCTTGCCCAGAGGATAACAGGCCGTCAGTTCGCCTGAATTGACCAGCTCCTCTCTCATAATGCGGATCATGGTGTAAGCCTTACTCCGGCCCACACCCATGATTTCCATGACATCGGCCGCATCATAATAAGATCGGACCTCCCTGTCCTTGTACGCGACCATCTCCATAAAGTACCTCCTTAATCAAGGTTCTTCTCGATCCACATTTTCAGGTCGGAAGCAACCCTAGCTACCTCGCTCAGCGATTCCATCACTTTCCTGAGTTCCGGAACCTCTGATTCATCGATCACGCCATCTGATGTTATCTCAAGAAGCGTCTTCTTTGCCTTCTTGAGGTTCTCGCTTGCATGCAGCGTCCTGACTGTGATCCTGTCGATGCTGTTCGCATCCGGTATCGGGACGTCTCTGCCAAGCGGACAGATGTTCCTGCAGTAATGCGCCCGGAGTTCCGGTTTATGGTATTCGGCTGCCATAAGGGCAACTTCCTCAGGATACGGATTGATCACTCCAAGCTCTATCCGGGATAACCTCGACCGGTCCATTCCAAGCACATCGCTTGCGCTTGTTTTATTCGAGAACCGCTCGTTATACTTCGCGGCCTCGTTTCGTGCGGAATAAAAAGCATTTCCGCTGTTGTTCGTGCGTGATTCACGCATCATTCAAATCCTCCAACTGCTAAAATAGATGTATCAGGGAGTTATCACCTGATACGCTGTCTCGACCTCCAGAAAACTGGCGATCTTCTTCGCCATCTCAGGAGCATACCGTCGGCCGTTGATAATCTCGGATACATATACCCGGGAGATTCCAATAGCCTCGGCGAGGTCGTTGACATCCATGTCCCTCTCGATCAGCTGATGCTTCACATCTTTGCACCAGCGGGGGAGGGTTCGTTTCTCACACATCCTCACACCTCCTTTATTTACATTTGTAGGACACAGATGTAAAATAAAGACGTATCACCTTTTGCTCTGGTAAATGAAAAGGTCTTTGCGGTTGCAGCCGCTTTGTTTCGCCTTGTCGTTTACATTTGTGTTTTACAAGTTAATAATAATCCCTATTTTTAGGGATGTCAACAGGTTATTTACCTATTTCTAGGGATTTTTTATGAGTATTTTTACGGACAATCTGACGAATATTCTTAAACGAAGAGGTATGAAGAAAGCCGAGTTTCTCAGGGAACTCGGTCTTGGAAAAAATTCATTCACTCAGTGGCGGGACAATGGGAATATCCCCAGGGTGGATACCCTAAAACAGATGGCCGATATGCTCGGCGTAGAGATAGGTGACCTGACGGGCGAAGAGATTTCAGAGAAATCTCTTTCGTCCACGGAGCAGGAGCTCATCCGTATCTTCAGGACGCTCTCAGAGAACTCCCAGCAGCGCGTAGTTGGAAGGCTGCAGGAAATCGCAGATCAGGAGCGAGGAATTATCCAAAAACCGAAGATGGGAAACTTATTGACTTCGAGTGGTACCGAAGTCATCGAAAAAGAGGCGGTTAATGACAGTAATTGATCCAAACAAAGGAGGGATGTGTGCATGAAGAAGCGTGTTGTTCTAATTTTAATGGGGCTGATGCTGACAGTGACGGCCTGCGGAGGGCAGTCTGGCTCGGCATCCAGTACAACATCATCAACGGCTGCGAAGACAGAAACAACTGCATCCAGCAAAGCAGAGTCAGTGCCGGCCGAATCAAAGGCTCCGGAAGCGACGCCAACGGAAGCGGCGGCTCCCGATCCGAATGACCTTCCAGACGACAATCCGCTGAAGGGCATCGCGGATCCGGAAGAGATGCGGGATGTATATGACGAAATCGACGACCTTATGAACGACGCATATCTCAACGGCCCGCTCGCCACAGAGACAGACCAGGACAAGATCAAGGAGATCGAAGACGGCCTGATCAATCAGGTGGCGGAAGCGCACGGCCTTACCTATGACAACGTACGCGACATCTATCTTGCAATGGATGATCTCTACAATTACGACACAAGTTCAATCAAGATGCAGCACGGCGATTTTGTGGAAGCGACCATCAACGGCACGACGCTGGTCGTGAAGGCAAAGATCAGCCCGAGTGTGAATAACGAAGCGACTATCAATCAGAATTATTGGAATGTCGGAAACATCATCCGCAAGCAGAACGGCTACGTATTCCATGAAATACAATACTGGGCCGTCGCGGACATGGAGGACGGGAGCGAAAGCAAGGTGATTATGTTCACAGTTCCGAAAGATCTGATCGCGAAGATCTACAATCAGGAAATGCCAGACGAGCAGATGGCGGATTACGTACAGGACCTCTGGATCCTTCCGTCCCTCCTTTGATGTTCCGGCCTGAGAAAGGCGAATAAATGACACAGATACAGGAAGACCTTATTCGCATCAATATTGCCGCAGCTATGAGGCAGGCTGCGGATATGGGCCTGCAGGGAGTGTCCGAAGAGAAGCTGGCGCTCCTTATGCAGGTCTTCAACGTGGAAGTCCATGATAACGGGACGGGAATATCCCTGGAAGGAATCGTGCCTGTTTATGAGGACATAATAACGGATGCCGATACTATAGAGCTTGTCAGTATCGTGCGTAGGCTTCCAGCGGCTTTCAGGGCTGAGTTTCTTGGTGAGGCCCGAGGATTTATGCGCTGTATGGAAATGATGCAATAAAGAAGCTATACGAGCGCTACAAGGACGCTATAAAAATGATATAGTGTCCGCTATTCGAGAGGTGGCAAATGAACGAAGCAGGAAGGAAAGTTAGGATTCTGCGGACGAACGCTGAACTGCAGCAGAAGGAGCTCGCGGAAAAAGTCGGGCTGACATCACAGGTGATCTCGAACATAGAACGCGGATATTCGGAAATGAATATGGAGCAGGCTGCAAAGCTCGCCCGGTTCTTCAACGTCTCGACAGATTACCTGCTGTCCTTACCGGAGCTTCCCGACGAGGGCAAGATGGACGTCACTCCGGAAGAAAGGAAGCTTCTCACCGCATACAGGAAATTATCAGAGGATTACCGGGATATCATCATGGGCGATATAAAAAAATATCTTATCGCGCAGGGGGACAGATAATAGATATCCTTCCCTGCGCAGGAAAGGGATTATGTCATGCCCGCTTATAAGTATCAGAACACTGCAGGGAAGACGCTGTGGTATAGCAGCTTCTACTACAAGGACTGGAAAGGAGAGAAGAAGCGGACCACGAAGAGAGGGTTCACGACGAAGAGGGACGCCTTGGAATACGAGCGCGCCTTCCTCAATTCGATTACAAAACAGCCGACGATAGAATTCAAGTATATGATCGAAGATTACCTGCAGGACTGCGACCTTCGATTGAAGCCGACCACGATGGAGCAGAAGAGATCGCTGATCAAGAATAAATACCTGCCCTACTTCGGAGAAATGAGGATCTGCGACATAGATGTGAACACGATCCGCGTTTGGCAGAATACGATGATGGAGTACCGGGACAAAGACGGGAACGCCTACAAGGGCACTTACCTAAGGAACCTTCACAGGGAACTTTCCAACATCATGACGTTCTGCATGAAATACTATGGGCTTAAGATGAACCCGTGCCGGCTTGTCGGTTCAATGGGGAAATACGATGCAGAAGAAATGAAGATATGGACCAGAGAGCAGTTCGAGCACTTTCTGGAATGCGAAGACAAGAAGGCCTACCATGTAGCGTTCAACGTCTTGTTCTATTCAGGGATCCGCGAAGGAGAGCTCCTTGCGCTCACGCCGAGAGACCTCATCAGCGACACATATGCCCTGAGCATCAACAAGACATTTGCTACGATAGAAGGCAAGGACATGATGCTGACTCCGAAGACAGAATCCGGCAAGAGAATCGTCACACTCCCGAAGTCCGTGTACGACGAGCTGGCGCAGTATATCAAAGATACTGACTGTGCTCCAGATCAGAGGGTGTTCTATTTCAGGCAGCCGGGTATCTGGCACGAGTTCAGACGGTGTACAGCTGTGGCGCAGCTCCCGCCGATCAGGATCCATGATATACGACACTCACATGTTTCGATGCTCGTAGACATGGGATTCAACATAAAGCAGATCGCCGACCGCATGGGCCACAGGAACGCATCGACAACGATGAAGACTTATTCACACCTCTACGCCGGGCGGGATATCGAGCTCGCGAAGCGTCTGGACAATAAAATACTCAACCTGACAGATGATGATGAAGATTTTTCTGAGGGTGATGCAGGCGAAGCGGAAAATGCAAAAAATGACCGCTAAAGTATCAAAAAAAGCCCTTTCAGGGAATCAAAAATGAGTTTTTAGTATCAAAAAAGTATCAAAAGCAAAAAAGGAACCCCGAATTTCCGCTTATTTAAGCCAAATTCGGGGTTTTAGTGATTATTCTGTCCGGATTATTCGGTCCGTTTTCTCAAGATTCTGGGTGTTTTCGAGTCCGTTTTTATCACGTTTCTCCACGGTTTGTTATGCCTCCGTTTTCTTCGTCCAATTGGTTTTAGTATCAAACAAGTATCAAATCGCTAAAATATAGCGTATCAAAATAGTATCAAAAAATCGGAACGGCAGGATTCGAACCTGCACCGACGAGGAGAGATCGAAGAACCTCGTCTGCTCTTCCTGCTGGACGTTGTTGAACTACGTTCCGATAAAATGCCGGTCTTTCCCGACTGTCAGGCAGAGAACTCGACCTCTTGATTGACTGCCACAACCGCAATTACAACGTGCCGATTTGAGGGGGATCATTCAGGACTTCTTACCCCATCCGACTATCATGTGATAATCACATTGTCCACGGAGAATAATCGGAACGGCAGGATTTGAACCTGCATATCCGCTACCGTATGCATATTGCTTTCCCTTTTAAGCTACGTTCCGTAGTGATCCCTATTCTCCCGGCAAGGATTTACACCTTGCATGGACGGCATACTCGCTCTCTCCGTCCGCTGTCTTTCTCTGGGCCTCAGTCTCAAGACTTCACTGCGTCTACCTATTCCGCCACGGGAGATTTATTTGTGTAAGATACCATAAATCTCGAATTTTCTCAACATGCAGTGACGCATGTTCGCGCCACTACAGGTATTCGTACTTTGTCTTCACCCTTCCTCTCAGGAATCTCCCTTCTTATAAAAATGCCTCCTGTGGCATTTCTCTGATCATCTTATCCAGCGTATTGCAAGCATCCGACTTCCAGAGGTATTTAAAGCCCTGGGTCTCCTCATCGGCGAGATTGTACAAGCGGTTTATCTCTTTCACGGCCTTGAGATGAGCTGCATTCTCGCCCCTGACAATATCCAGAGACGCTTTCAGGCAATCGTACCTATACTGCAATGCCAGATACTGGACCATTACCCGCATGCAGAGCTGGAAGAAATCCAACATTTTCTCCTTTGTTAAACTTTTCTTGAGTTTTTCAAATGCAGCTTGCTGGGCATATTCCTTTTCATATGCACTCTGCAGGCCGAAGTAATCACCTTCGTAAGAATCATACCCGGATAAATGTCCGCTCCGATCCGCAACGACCATGAATAGGTCAAAATACTCATTGATGTACTCTGACCATTCCCAATCATCAAGGTCATACAGGAACTGCTCACACTCGGATGAGAGATCGGAGAACATCATCTTGAATTCATATGCTTCATCTTCGTCTCCGAGCAGCTCTCCAAGAAGAGTGTCCGGATTCTCCGAATCATCGATGAAATACCGGACATCTGCACAGGCCTCCTGCATCTCCCACAGGTTCTCCCTGATCGTCTCCAAATTCATATCTGTGGCAATTGGTTTTTTGTACCTGAGGTTCTTTGCCTTCTGAGCCCTCAGTTCTTCCTTCGTCATAAAGCCTCCTGCCCGGATCACCCGCCGGGCTCGGGTAGGAATGTTATTCGTAATCGTCCCAGACCGGAAATGTCGGCTCTGGCAGTTCATCCTGCTCGCAGGGAGCCCAGGCATCGAAGCCTGTGTAGTGGCAGACCGGGCGTTCGTCATTCTCGTCCTGCCAGCAGTAGCTGCAATTTGAACATCTGCTCATCCTAATTCTCCTTTGCTTAGATTTCGTCAATATTGCTTTGTCTATAATGTAGCATCTTGATTCTATGATTGCAAGTTTTTATTCTATTTCAATAGAATTTTATTTCACTTTTTTAGAATTTTTTTCCGAAAACCATTGACACGCCCCATGGGAATGATACACTTAGCACATAAACAAAGCAAACACACATTCGAAGGAGGCGCAAGAGATGAAGAGGATCAAAGCACTGGATGACTTATATGAGGAGCTGCTGAAGTACAACACTCCGGCAAGCGAAGCCCCGGTATCCTATACATTTATGAAAGCCTACCGGACTTCCGTAGAGATCGGACGCAAACGAATCGACTTTGACGGAAACCTCTGGACCAGGGACATCCCGCAGATAGTCAATGACCTCAGGACGTACGGGATCAAGGAGTTCTCCGTAAGCGACCAGTCCACAGCACTCATGGAAGAGTTGGCAGCTTTCGAAGCTGAGGGATGCAAGGTCACGAAGATGACCACAACGAAAAAGGAATACAGGGCATGGAACTCTGAGAACCACGAAGTCATCCCGGCCATCAAGCTTCTCGTAAAGTAACCCATTGATAAGGAACAAATAAATCACACAGCCGGTTTTGACGGAGCCGGAGAAAAGGAGAGAAAACCATGACAGCGCTTATCAAGAATCAGAATTTTGGAATCGAAGTTGAACTCACAGGCATCACAAGGAAGCAAGCGGCGGAGATCGTAGCCAAGGTGCTTGGAAGCAACCGGATCACAGGACCCGCTAACAACTGCTACCACGTCCGCAAGGTGTACGACAGCGAGGGCCGTGCATGGATAGTCGAGAGAGACTCATCCATCTCCCCGGAACTCAAGGACGGATCCTACGCCACTGACGAGCACCGTGTAGAGTTCGTATCACCGATCCTTCAGTACAAGGATATCGAGACGCACCAGGCAATCATCAGGGAGTTCCGGAAAGCCGGCGCAATCGTGAACAGTTCCTGTGGAATCCATGTACATGTGGATGGAACGAACCACACAGCTACGAGCCTCCGCAGGATGACAGGATTTATGGTAGGCAGACAGGACCTCATCTACGAAGCGCTTAACGTAGGGGACAGAAGAGACCGTTGGTGCAAGCCGGTCAGCAAGAAGCTCTACAAGACAATGAAGGCCGAGAGAGACATCACCCGGACAGCCCTGGAGCAGATCTGGTACTCCAAAGCCAATGACGGATATGTAGGCGGGATCGACCATGCGCATTACAACTACACCCGCTATCACGGACTTAACCTCCACGCATTCTTCTCCAAAGGAACCGTAGAGTTCCGACTCTTTAACTCCACTCTCCACGCTGGCAAGATCAAAGCATACGTTCAGTTCTGCCTTGCGATCAGCGCCTGGGCGATCGAAGCCAACGATCACTTCTCATTCAAATCCACAGCAAACCTCACAGCTGAACAGAAAGTCACCCTGATGCACAGCATCCTGACCAACAGACTTAAGCTGACCGGCAGAGAGTTCAAGACATGCAGACTGCACATGCTGGCAGAGCTCCGCAAGAATGCAGCAGTGGCAGCAGTAACGGCTGCGTAAGGAGGTGCACATGGATTATCAGGAAATCATTTCCGACCTCATCACATACGGATGTAGCTGGAACAGACAGGATGAGGAGCTTGCAGAGCAGGCTCCCGAGTTCCAAGAAGATGAAGTCATACACGGCACGAAGATCGCATGAGGAGGAACAGAGGATGAAGACATTTAAGATCTACTGGATGCATGAAGGAATCAATGGACTCGAGGAAGGGACGGCTATGATCAGGGCGCTCTCCTGTGACGATGCAGAGCGGCGGTTCTACCGGTGCAATCAGCCGGTGTGGAAGCGAAATGATGGAACCGGCTACTGGGTGAACACAATCAGGGAGGTATAAATATATGAAGGAACGGAAGACAGGAATCGGCAGAAGGAAGTTCTACATTGCATATGGAAGCAATCTCGACATGGATCAGATGAGGAGGCGGTGCCCTACGGCCCGCCCCTACTACCCCTACTGCTCCGGATGGCTGAACAACTGGGAGCTCATATACAGGGGCTCGAAGTCAGGGAACTACGCTACGATCCGCAAGGCGAAAGGGAAGTATGTTCCGGTCGGTGTATGGCTCATAACCAGAGAGGACGAGCGGGCGCTCGATAAGTACGAGGGATATCCTGTGTTCTATCAGAAATACAAGCTCCCTGTAGCCCTTCAGAGCGGTGAAACCATCGAAGGTATAGTCTATATTATGAGGCCGGACGCAGCCGTTGGAGTTCCTACCGAGAGGTATGTGGACACTATCTACAGGGGCTATGGGGACTTCGATCTTGATTACAGATACCTGATGGACAGCTTGATCCTGAATTTGAATGAAGTGAAAAAAGAGAGGCCGTAAAGCCTCTCTTTCCCCGTCAATGCCGTTGCAGCGGCTTCTCGTTCTTGCGTGTCCCCTGGCGTGTGTGCGTCACGGACGGATGGTCATTCGGTACGCGAACAATCAGTTCGTCGAGATCGCAATCCAGTGCTTCGCAGATCAGGTCGAGGTGCTCGAGACTGACCCTCTCCGCTATCTCGTGGTACAACTCTCCGATGGTGTTCGCCCGAATGCCCGTGGCACGTGCGAGGTCCGCCTGGGTGAGTCGCAGTTCTCCGAGTTTTTTTGACAGTAAAATCCGTATCATGCCATTGCTCCTTCCGTTATAAAATATCATTGGTGGCGGTTTCCGTAGGCATTTTGATATTTTTTATCGAAAGCTGTTAGAGGATTTACCAATTGGAATACAACTAAAAAGCATAGCATAATTGACATATTACGCGGAATGTAGGATATAATTCTATATTTGCAGTATTTTAGATTGATTTTACAGAACGCAATTGCTATGATATAGAAGAAAGGAGGAATGGAATTGATATCATACAAGCCGTTATGGAAGACTCTAGTCGAGAAAGAAATGAAGAAGACAGACTTGCTTGATGTGGTCGGCATATCAAGGGGAACGCTCACGAAGCTGAGCAAGAACGAGCCGGTCAGCGTGAAGATCATCGACCGGATCTGTGAGAAATTGGAAATAGAAGTGACAGATGTTGTCGAGTATGTGAAGTCGGAGTGAATGAGAATGGCCAAATATACAGTGGAATACAAATGCGGACATACCGGCACGGTCGAGCTCTTCGGTAAGACCAGTGTCAGGGAATGGCGTCTTGAACAGCTCCGTAAAGGGAGGTGCCCGGAATGTGAAGAGGCGGACCTGAGGAAGGTCATCGCGGACTTCAATGCAGATCGTGACCTTCCCGCCCTCTCCGGGACGGACAGGCAGGTGGCATGGGCCGACAAGCTGCGCATGTATGCCATACGCATGATCGAGGATGAATACGGAAGGATGTCGGACAGCAGCCCGGACAAGGAACAAATGTCGCAGGTGCTCCAGGAGATGTACTCCATCACCGATGCCCACTTCTGGATCGATCACAGGGATGACAGCAAATACGTCATTGTTAGTACGGTCGCGAAGAGGATCAAGAACAAGGAAGGGAAGAAGTCCGCCGATCCGGATCCGGAATTCATTGCGACTCCGGAAGACCGAAAACATGAAGGTCTGGCCAAAATAAGGATCAATGGGACGGTCGTGTCCTTCCTGTATCCGAAGGACAATGATTTCATTGATATCATGCATCGCTACTTCTGTAAATGGCGTGATGCCTGGACCAAGAAGGCGAGCAGCCTTGTCGGCGCTCCTGAGGATATCGCTGCGGATATAGGCAACGCGCTCCTGCGTGAGGGATTCGCGGTCAGCTTCCCGACGGAAGGAATCAAAGCGAAAGCGGTAAACGCCGATTTCGAGCCGGTTCATACCCGCTGGGTCGTCCCCTATGACAGCACGGACAAGAAAGTCGCTTTCGAATGGGAAGGCCGCAATGAAGATCTGTATTACGCAGTAAGGGGAATGAAGGGCTGTCTGTATAAGAACGGAACCCTTCACATATCCGTCGACCGATACAACGATATCGAGGACTGCGCCAGGAAGAACGGATTTTACATCATCCCGGAGGCGCAGGCCCTGCTTGATCAGGCAAGAGCCAAGATTGAGAATGCGGTCGTCGTCCCGATGGAACCAGGGAAACCGGCTGATGATACCGTCTGCAGCGAAGATCTTCTGGCGGAACTCACGGAAGAGGACTGATGTGCTGTACATTGAAAGCCCGGCGGACATCTTCCTCATCGAAAATGATATGGGGCTCCCTGAACTCAGCGGGAGCTCCAAGCAGGTCAAATGGGCACGGAAGATACGTGTGAACATACTGGTCCCGCTGAAGTTCGACATACCGGAGGATTTATTGGATGAAGATTGAGACATCACTGCTCCCACATCAGGAAGCGGCTGTCGGAAAACTTGGGCGTTTGAAGGTCGGAGCCCTGTTCATGGAGCAGGGTACCGGAAAGACCAGGACGGCCCTGGAGCTGATCAGCAGGCGCATGGATAAGGGAAAGGTCAACGCCGTTCTCTGGCTATGTCCCTGCAGCGTCAAGAAGAACCTGCGTGAAGATATCATCTATCACTGCGGAGGGATGCCGGACAGGATCGTGATCAAGGGCATCGAATCCATATCATCTTCCAGCCGGCTGTACCTGAAGCTCATAGATCTCGTGCGCAGGTATAAGGTATTCCTCATAGTGGACGAATCCTCGCTGTGCAAGAATCCCTTCGCCATACGTTCCAGCCGTATCGTAGAGCTGTCGAGGCACTGCACATACAAGCTGATCCTGAATGGAACGCCGATAAGCAAGAACGAAGCAGACCTGTTCGGCCAGTTCTTCATACTTGACTGGCGGATACTCGGATACAAGTCCTACTACAGCTTTTCGGCCAACCATCTCGAGTACCGAACCATCAAGCTCCCGAACGGAGGGGAATACAAGACAAACCAGGTCCTCAGGGTACTGAACACGGCCTACCTTGCGGAGAAGATCTCTCCATATACCTATCAGGTCAAGAAAGAGGAATGCATCCCGCTACCGGAGAAACGGTATCACGCGAAATACTTCGAGCTGTCGATGGAGCAGAGCTTTATCTACGATGATACGAAATACAGGTTCCTCGAGAATGTGGACGAGTTCCGGAGCGATACGATCTACAAATTCTTCACCGCCCTGCAGCACGTTACATCCGGGCGGGTCGTTACATCAGCTGCAGACGAAAGGATGACCACAGAGGATATCTTCACAGATCCGGAGAACAATCCCCGCCTGCAGGCGCTTTCGGATATCATCACCGGGATAGGCTCCTCAAAAGCCATCATATTCGTCAAGTACAAGAGCGAGGCTAAAGAGATTATGGACCTTCTCAGGAGCCTTGACAGGAGCTGTGTGGAGTTCACAGGACGGTGCACAGCGAAACAACGGCAGCAGAACCGTGCCCTCTTCCGGGAAGGGTCACAGTTCCTTGTCGCAAATAAGGTGTGCGGGGCATACGGGCTGAACCTTCAGTTCTGCCACAACGTCATATTCTACAATAACGATTTCGACTACGCCACAAGGGCACAGGCCGAGGACCGCGTCCACCGGTACGGGCAGGATCACGAGGTGCATATCTACGACATATGCGCTGCCGGCACGATCGACGACTTCATCCGGGACAACCTTCTCCGTAAGGAGAACCTTGCGGATGCCTTCCGAAAGAATGTGGACCAGATCAAGGAAAAGAAATGGAGGTCGAACAATGGAAAAAAGGTACCTGAACAAAAACGTGTACGAAGCCGCAAAGGAACGGGTTGAGTACATCTACTCGGAATTCGACAAGGTCATTGTCGCTTTCTCCGGGGGAAAAGACAGTTCGGTCCTCATGAATCTGGCGTATGACTACGCTGCGGAGAACGGCAGGATCGGAGACCTTGCCATGTTCCATCTGGATTATGAAGCGCAGTACCAGATGACCACGGACTTCGTTTCCGACTGTTTCATCAGCCAGTTCCCTGGTATTCGGAAATTCTGGCTCTGCCTTCCATTAAGCGCGCAGTGTGCGTGCCGTATGGACGGCGCTTACTGGATCCCATGGGATAGGGATGCGCAGCATCTCTGGGTGCGTGAGATGCCCGTCAATCCGTACGTGATCAACGAGGACAATGTGCCGTTCCTGTTCCGCAAAGGGACAGCCGATTATGACGTGCAGGCAGATTTCGGGCGATGGCTCCAGAAGGATACCGGGAAGAAGACCGCAGTCCTGATCGGGATTCGTGCCGACGAATCACTAAACCGGTTCCGGGCCATCAAGGGCAACCACAAGGTGCGCGCCTATAAGGACACGAACTACATCCTTGCCGAGAGCGACATGCTGGCCAACGCGTATCCGCTGTATGACTGGACAGCTCCGGACATCTGGACGTACAATGCCCGGTTCGGCAAGCCGTACAACAAGCTGTACGACCTCTACTATCAGGCGGGCGTGCCGGTAGCGAAGATGCGGGTGGCCAGTCCATTCAATGACTGCGCAATGGATTCCCTCCACCTCTACAAAGTGATCGACCCGGTGAACTGGGGCAAGATGGTCGGAAGGGTCAACGGCGTCAATATGGCATCCCTCTATGGCGGGACGACTGCCATGGGCTGGAAGAACATCACCAAGCCGGCGCACTTCACATGGAAGGAATACTGCTTCTTCCTGCTGAACACGCTCCCGGAGGAGACGCGGGCGAACTACCTTGCAAAGCTTAAGACCAGCATCAAGTTCTGGCACGACAGGGGCGGTGCCCTGGACGAGGAGACCATCCGCGAACTGGAAGAAGCCGGAGTTCAGTTCGAGAACCGGGGGAAGAAGTGCAAGACATCGACCAAGGACGTCTGCACATTCGAAGATTATCCGGACGAGACTGCGGTCACGAAATTCAAGGATGTCCCATCCTACAAGCGGATGTGCGTCTGTATCATCAAGAACGATTATCTCTGCAAATACATGGGATTCGCTCCCACCAAGGCGGAGGCAATGCGCAGGTCCGCGGCTATCGAGAAATACAAGAACCTGTAAGGAGGCAGTTATGGAAGAATTCAAAAGCCCTGTGTACGGCATACAGGCGGTTCCGATCGAGAAGATCAGGGCGAACACATGGAACCCGAACCATGTTGCCCCGCCCGAAATGAAACTGCTCTACCAGTCCATAAAGGCGGACGGGTATACAATGCCTATCGTTTGCTATTACATCCCGGAAGAGGATGTATATGAGATCGTGGACGGGTATCACCGGTACACGACGATGCTCCTGCACAAGGACATCTACGAGCGTGAGCACGGCATGCTCCCTGTGTCCGTGATCGACAAACCGGTCACGGAGCGCATGGCCAGCACTATCCGCCACAACCGGGCAAGGGGTGAGCACAGCATAGATCTCATGGTCAACATCGTGGCGGAGCTGTCATCCGCAGGCATGTCGGACGCATGGATCATGAAAAATATCGGTATGGACGCAGAAGAGCTCCTCAGGCTGAAGCAGCTCTCCGGTCTGCAGGAACTGTTCAAGGACGCGGATTTCACCCGTGCATGGGAGTGAGGAAAGAAGGAAAAATATGGATATCAGTGTGTATCAGGTAGGAAAGGTAAGCGAAGATCTGATCGGGAAAGAAAAGATAATATTTGACATCACCGACGGTGGGGGTATCCTCTATGTGCTTTTCAGCAGCCCGACAGAAAACGAGATCAGGCAGTTCAAAGAGGACATCGAAGTCAGGTACGTGAAGGTCGGGAGCGTATTCATGATGCTCTTCAAGTTCGGAAGCCTCAACTGGGCAGACGCACCGTACTCCCCGCACCTGTCGAAAATGTCCGGGATTGCAGAGCCGGAAGATGATGAGGGCATCGCCCTACAGATCATATTCGCGGATGCCGATACGGGCATGGTCCACGGGCTACGCCTGATTGGGCTCTCAACGGAGTTCTCACGTAAGCTGGCGGCGGATATATCTGCAGACCTTGGGCGGCCGTTCGACAAGAAGATGTATAGTCTCGACTTGGCCACTGTTTTTAATACATATCCAACAAGTAAACTCGTTTCTATGGCGGAAACATCATGCAGGATAAGGAGGACCGATAATGCATAACGACAACCCGGTCTGGAAGACACTGGTTGACAAGGGCATGAAGAAGAAGGAACTGGCTGAAAAGATAGGTGAGCAAATCGCAAAAAGGCTGAATGAGGTGGGTATGTCACAAAGAGAGCTTGCTGATCTGACAGGCCTCACAGAGGTCTCCATGTCCAGATATATCCGGGGAAAACGAACCCCGAACGGAATAATCGTTGCAAAGATCGCAGCCGCCCTGCACACGACATCAGATGAACTGCTCGGAAGCGGGAAGACAGAAGAGGATCCTGAACTCGCATACTACAGGGTGCAACGGGTAATCGCAAGGAACGTCCGGAGCTGGACGGCAAAACAGCGGGCCGACCTCTGTTACGCTCTGTTCGATGTTGATCAGAATTAAAAATCGATTCAAAAAAGAGAGGGGAGGCTTTCAAAAGAAGGGGAGGGCGAAAAGCCCTCCCCCGTTTCATGTGTATTTCAGTTGTTATTTGAGCTGTTTGAGATGTTAAACAATTATTGAACAAGCCGTCGAACAAGGCTATCTCATCCGACTACCCATGCCGTCACATCCTTCAGATTGTATCCAGCGATCCATTGCTCATTCTTGATGATGACGAGATGGACGCCGCTGTCTTTGGCAATAATTTCGTAGTCATCCCAAAGCTTCTGCGGGATAACATCCTTCTTACCGTCTCTAAAGAAAATCCGGATGGTCTGTTTCCTTTTGTTTTTCTTTTTTGCCATAATAACCTGCTTTCTTTAGATCTTCTTCAGCCCGAGCAGATCGTTCCAGGTCGCAGGGCCGACCTCACCGTCCGCCTTTCCATCCGATCCGCCGATCTTTGCGCCCATCGCGATCCGGATAGTCTGGTAATCCTTGACTGCTTTCTCCGTCTTCGGTCCGAATTCCTTGTCAAGCTCCCCGTTATAAAACGGGACACCCGGCTTAAGCTCACGTGCCTTGAGCATCTGCTGCACCAGAAAGACGCTGTTCCCCTTATCGCCTCTTTTTACTTCTTCCAGTTTGTATGTATCTGCCATATCATCATCCTCCTATCCTGATATAGATACCATTATCATCTATCTCCGAGTACCGAGGTCTCCCGAAGCCCTGCACCGCTGCTCCATACTGGCCAACATTGGAATAATCGTATGCGTGACGCCCGACCGTCCCGCCGTTGGTCTCCACATCCCCATCCGGACGCTCGTATGTGTTCGTGTTCCCCTCGATCGTGTACACGACCTGGTTAGATCTGTCGACATCAGTAACGATTCCGACATGGCCAATCCGGCCTTTAGACTGCGACCAAAAATAGATCACGTCTCCGACTTCCGGATCCGTGTGCCATCTCCCGGCCTCTTTGTAGCAGGCCGCCCCGTCCGGAGTATATCCGGTCATTCGACTGAGCCCTTCCTGGCAGAGTAGCTGCTTCGCCGCTTCCCGGCTGCCGGTCAACAGCACGGCGATCCCGTCGACAAAGTACTGGCACCACTGGTCTCCTGTCCACCCGACCGCGAGCTCCTGAAAGATTGTGTGATTGCCGTCCCCTGCATCGTTGTAGAAGTCCTCAAGGTTGGCATTCGCATGGTTCTTTTCCCTGTACCCCTCATAGGAGAGGGCTTTATCTACGAATTCCCGTGCAGTTACACCCATATCTTAATCACCTACCTTTAAATAGATTCCATGATCTTGCGCCTGCTGTTCCTGCTTCCGAAGGCGCCACATGTGCTTAAAGACCAGCCTCCCGCCCCACTCATCGACCGGAACGCCGACGAAGGGCTGAGCCGCTTCGATACGGGGATCGGATCCTGTGTCATACTTGGAAATCGTCCGGCCATCTCCGCCGAGGCTGTAGTACGTATGGTTGACGTGCTCAGTCCCCACGTTATGCGGCTCGCACCACTGCACGAAGCCGTGATACCGGTATATGTCTTCCGGATCCGTGCTCTTCACGAATCCGAGGTCCCCCATCAGCTGATCCGCTTCGTCGCAGTTCATTGCCCGGTCTACGTATCCGGCCCACCAGAGGGCGCGGAGCATCAGGCCTGTGCAATCCATCTTGCCGTCCTCGCCGACCGGAAAGCTCCTGTCAGTGGGCGCGTAGTGACAGCAGGCGTGAGCGTGATCGTACGCCTCGCGTACGACGGCGTCCAGCTGCTCCTGTGTTATTGCAAGCATGTATCAACCTCCTATCCTCAGATACACTCCGTTGTCAGCCTTTACGGGAGAAGCGCCCACGTCTGAGGTATCTGCATATTTCTCGATAATGTCCCTGCACGCCACGTGCCTTGACCAGTATTTCTTGCTCCCCACACCGTTATCGGCGTATCTGGGATCCTGCTGGTCTTCCGCCAGGGCAGACATGATGGAATCAAGGGAATAGTCTCCGAGACAGCGCTTGAAAACCCTCTGCGTAGGGCCAAGACCTCCAAGGTGCTGTATCTCGCACCACATCATCTGCTCTGCTTCCCCTGTCACTCCGAATTCAACTGCCCTTGAGATGTATTTCGGAAGCCTGATCTCGCTCATGAGCGCCTTCTGGCACTCGATTCCGATGCTGGAACTTATCAAGCTCTTGAGCGCAGCTACATCTGCATCGGACGGCCACCACCGGATAGATACCCAGTTGACGCTCAACATCTCCTGGATACGTCCATCATCGATGGAATCGAACGTAGCCCTGCCCTTATCAAAGATCATCTGTATCAGCTGTTCCGCCTCATCCCCGTAGAACGCATACGCACCAAGGGTGCACGTATATTCCTTAGATGAGTTCGTCATCGGGGCTGTGTAATCGTCCCATCTGGCTTGGCCGTAGACCTGACCTCCGGTCTCGACTGCTGCCAGCATCGTGGCCGTGACGATCTTGTTGTGATCGTTCAAACAGCTCACCTCCTTGAAATCAAAAAAGCCTGCGCAGATTACAGCAGTACGGACCGGATTGAAATTGTCTCTCCAGCACATAGTGCTCTGTGAAATCCTCGCAGGCTGTCACCACAGGTATCTTTATTCTGTTCACGATCAACCATTATTCAATTTTGACCGTTTCAGTCTCATCTACATCGACGTCAGTCGTTACATCGATGATCGAATCATTCATGGTGTGGACGGCAGCTTCGATAAGCGCATCGATCTGCTTATCAGAAAGGGAGATGCCGTTCTGGTTCAAAAGCTCAGTAATATATTTGACGGCGAGGGCTTTCTTATCATCCCCGTGTATCTCGTCCGAGACGGTCTGTTCGACTGCCCGGACCACTGCGTCGATGATATCGGCGGCCCATGACCACTTCGTGCGGCGGAGCTTCGCAAGGGCTTCCTCTTCTTTCGCCTTCAGGTAAGGCAGGAGCGTCTTTGCAATAATGCCGACGATCGCGACAACGAGCGCCATTAAAACATTGAAAATCAGTTTCTCCATAGATAACCTCCTTATGAAACGAAAAGCCCGCAGCGGATGCAGGCATATCCGTAGCGGGCAAAAAAACAATATGAAATTAGATGCGATGTTCGTTCAGGAGCTGCTTATGCAGCTCCCTCAAGTAAGAGGAGTTCTCTTCGATCACGCCGTTCGCGATCTCGTTCTTTTCACAAAATATCTCATAGCGCTTGATCGTATTGAGCACATGGTTCCATTCCTCGCGGCTGTGTGAGATATCCTGAGAGCACTCCCTGGAAAAGCGAAGTATTGATTCACGCTGATAGTCGACCCAGAATTCACGGAACTCCGCGTTCTGAGTAGACAGCTTCTTTCCCTGTTCATCCAGTGTTTTCTTCACGCTCGCGTTTGTCTTGTTGCCAAGCCATCCCAGGATCGCGTCCCATGGGTTTATCCTGATCGGCGATACTTGTACAAGCGAGAGACACAGCACTAATATGCCAAGGCCGCCAAAAGTGTTCGCTGGCGTGAGCAGGGACAGTATTTCTTCGAGAGACAAAGGTCTATCCTCCTTGTAATAAAATCTAGTCTAAAAGACCGTCATACGTTCTCAGGGGCATCCCTGGAATAGGCCATCTCATCACCTCCGGACATAAAAAAAGGAGCCTTTCAGCTCCTCAATCCTCGTTATCGGACTCCCTGTCATTCTGCAGGAGAACAATCAGTTCTGACTGCCGCTGTATGACTGCGGCCTGCGTCGTTATGATCTCCGACTGTTTTTCTATCATCTCCATCTGCAGGGCAAAAAGTTCTGACATTTTCCGTTCTTCCAGTTTCATAAGTGCCTCGCTGTCTGCTTACGCCTCCCCCGTGTACGGAGTCAGTGTATGCGTCCCATCAGAGTTCCGGGTAATAATGTCCGTTTTCGTGCCGGACGATGTGACTTTATACCAGCCGTCGATCTTGCCTATGGACAGGGATGTTTCGGACCGGCCTCCGGCGTACATGCAGTAGTCGAGGACTCCGTCTCCGTCGAGGTCGAACTTGACGATCTCTCCTCTTTTGGTAACATATCCTGCTTTCCAGACGGGGAAGTCGGCAGTCTCCAAAGCCTCCACGCGGTGCTGCAGATCCACGATCATGGCGAACATGTCCACCTGTGCGGAATTATCCACCGAATTGGCCGCAAGTGCCAGGAGCTCTTCCATCTCGGATTCCGTCAGGTCCCCGAGGACATACAGTCTCTTGATCTTTGTTTCCATCTCGTCTAATTTATAATCGCCCTTGGCGATCACCTGTTCAATAAAATCTCTCATTGTCATACAGAAGCAAACCTCGCTGCCAGCTTGACCTGGCTGTCTACATTGTCGATCTGTTCCTTGAGGATCTGCGCGGCGGTCTTTCTGACCTCCTCGCCGCCCTCTTCTGCAGGTTCTTCCGCTGCAGGCTCTTCTTCATCAAGGCTTCCATCATCGGGGACGTCGCCGGCGTCCAGCTGGGCCTTGAGGCTGTTGTATTCTTCTGCCGCGATCTCTATTACGGAGGCCGGTTCGCAGGCAAAGCACGGATCAGCCATCCATGTGTCGTGGTAAAGAGTTCCTCCGCAGTCAACCGCCTCCACTCTGTCGGGATCTGAGACAATAATGATCCTGTGCTTAGCCTGGTACCTGCGAAAATCACCATCCGTGCATACCCCCAATACCACTCTGTCTTTTACGACCTTATAAAAGCTCATAATCTCAACACCTTTCTTTTACGCTTTATATCCTTATGGATCCTCCAGTAACGGTATGTTATGCGATAACCTCCGAAAAGCTCATCGTACAGCTTCATCATGTTCATGACAGTATAATAGGACCGGGCAGTTTTCGCATGGGCCACCCACGACTGCACAGACACATAGACATCATCTTTGGTTATCTTTGTCTTTCCGACCATCCGGGAGAACTTCTTCATTTTTCTCCGCATCCGGACGATCCCGCTCCTGACCAGTGTCTTGATGGTCTTCCCGTTTGATACGCGGTACTTGACCTTAAGGAATGTGAATCCCTTTGTCATCTTGACGATCTTTGTCTTCTTCGGATGCAGGGTCAGCCCGTATTTTGCCGCCTCTTCTTTCAGCAGCTCCCTGATACGGACCAGCTCGTCCTTGTCGTTCAGCAGGATGACGCCGTCGTCCATGTGCCTGACATAGAATTTGAGCCCCAGCTTGTCCTTTATGAAATGATCGAAGTCGGTAGGTACCAGGAGGGCCATGACCTGCGATATCTGGCTCCCGAGACAGATTCCCACCTTCTCGTGGGAAAGAAGGCTTTTCGCCTCCTTCTTTCTGAGCTCCGGATCCTTGATACGCTTTATGTCGTCCAGCTGGTATGACTCTATGATCCCCATGATCAGGTCACGCAGACGCTTGTCCTCGATGAGCTCGTCCAATACCCTGAAGCACTGGGCGTGAGGGATGGAAGCGAAAAAGGATTTGAAATCAAATTTGAGGGCATAGACATTGTCGGCGCCCCATCTCCTTTTTGCCGCTTCGATGTGCTCGTTCATCCGCCGGCGGGAAAAGTCCGTACCTTTCCCTTTCGCGGATGCGCCGTTGTCGTAGATCATCTTCTTCTCCGCCAGCGGAACAAGGACCTTGTCGCAGAGCACCCTCTGCGTCACCCTGTCCTCGATCCTGATCGGCGTGATCACGCGCTCGTGGCCGCGCTCCGATATGGTGACGTGATCAGTGTTCTTGACCGCAGGTATCTTCCCGGAGCGTATGATGCTTATCGTCTGCCCAATGCGAAACAGGCCATGGGCTACATAGTTCTGAACCGAGAACTTATAGCCTACAGCCTTTCTGCATTCTTTAAGGGCATCGATATAGTTGGCCACGGTGATGACGTTTTCCAAAGTGATCTTTTTCTGTTCCATTTTCTTTAAAAACAGCTCTCTATCGTGGCATCTGGAATCGCACACCGTAGATGCTCTTGGCCAGGCACAGGGATGTGTGGTATGCAGCACATCCCCCTTTCTCGCCCCGGGCCGTCACGAATGCCGCTGTGGGCAGCGTGCCGTTATGTGGCACAGGTTTGTTTGTCCCTTTGCAGGGAACAGTTACAGCTTCCTTCAATTGGATGGATCATAGATCTTCACCGGTCTTGCGACTAAATAGGCTACTTTTTGGCATCCATTGAATCCGAGCGCGAGCCCGTAAGAGTTCGACGCGTTGTTGTTGTTGTTGGCGCCGCCGTTGTTGTTGACATTGCAGAAGTTCGACGTGTTAGACGCATTAGGCGACCGCAACAGGTCGAAAACAGGCAAAATGCAAGCTGTAACTTATCCAGGCAGGGCTGAGAAGCGTTCCTTGTCGGAATTCTGTATGCCCTGCAGGAGTCTGGTGGATTCATTCACCAGCTGTGTGATGGTCTCCATGTCCTCGTTCGAAAAAAGATGAACCATGAACATTTTGACCATTGGCCTGTTCAGACGGTAAAGGTCTGATATGGCCTCGCCGAACAGCCGGCGTCTTTTGCTGTATTCCACCTTTGTGGTGGGAATAATGGAGTTGGCGGAATAGGCACAGTAGAACGCATTCCGGATGTATTTGCAGGCCAGCTTTGCCTCCTCGTCCCGCTCAGCAAGCGGGATCCGGATGCACTTCGGATAGACCAGCTCATTAAGCTCGTAGAGCTTTCCCAGAAATATGACGTCTTCTATGTTCTTCCTCGTGAACGGTGTCAAGTACATTACCTCCAGGCGGCCAAACTTCATCTTCGGGTCGAGTCCATGCATCACACCACCGAGCAGATAGATCTCCCTGTTAAGGTATGCCGACATGTGCTTCCGCCTGTCGGCGTCAGCCCATCTGACTCCGTTTCTGCCGTCCGAAATGTTCCAGTACAGATATATCCATTCCTGGAACGCCATCAGTTCTTCGATCACCTTCCTGCACTGCATGTACCTTTTCTTTGCCGGCTCTTTGTCGATATACATTTCCGAGACCAGAAGTACATCGTCGTACATCTGGTTCAGGGCTTCCTTCATTGGAAGCCCCAGCGGCTTCATCCACCGCCGGGGCATGTTGTCGATTCTGCCGTTCATGTACTCGTAGAACCCGAGAAAATTTCTTTCATATTCAATTTTTGATGTTCTGCGTTTGTTTTTAAGTACACTCATGGGTTCATCCTGTGCCGGGCGGGCCGGTGGCCCGCCTTATAAGGGGAATCAGATTGAGAAGCCGAGCGCGAGCCCGTAAGAGCCCGACGCGCCGTAGTTGCCGTAGCCGCCGCCGCCGGAGCCGTTGACACCGCAGAAGCTCGACGTGGAAGACGCAATAGGCGACCGCAACCACCATACCCAAGCTCTTAACCAAAGGCCTCCATCTCCAGCAACTATGTTGTCACTTGACGACACTTTGCGACAGCCAATAGTTGTATGCTTCGCAGCGGTCGCTGCGGATATATAAATGTATCCGTAAGACGAATTTCCGCTGTCGATCCAGATGTCTCCCTCGCGGATGGTGTATCCTGTCAGCTGTGTCGGATCAGTTCCGGAGGTGATGACCTGCGCGTCGTCATGCCTGATGATTCCATTGAATTTGATTCTTGCAGCATTCGATGTGAACCAGCTGATAGGGGATCCCTCACTGTCATAAGGGGATCCTGTATATCCGCCGATTTCTCGGGTGGCCGCCAGGTAAATCCTGTCGTTGGAAACAATGATCTCCGACGACCTGTTTCCTGCCGAAGCAGGGATCTTGACCTGTTTGATCATAGCCTGCCAGCCATAATCCATTCCATTGAATACGCGGTCGTTCAACATTCCCCTCAGCGCCGATTCTTCCCAGCCACCTACATTCGTACTGGTGGGATTCATCACCCTGAGCCTGGTGAGCATGTTGTTGGCCAGCCATGAGGAGTTAGCCTTCACCGATGTTGTTCCGGCAAGCCTGTACCTGTCAGCTCCGGCAAATTCCATACGTACCGGCTCATGGATCCACGATGCAAGCTTCCTGGCTACGTTGGCACCAAGGTCCGCATACCAGATCTTACACCAGTGTATCCAGCCTTTCCCGTAGTAGTCATGGCCGCCGTCAGCTGCAAATCGCACAGCGCCGAAGGAAAGGACCCCGTCGAACTGCGTACTCCGCGTCCGGATAAGCTCCGCCAGGGTCAGGTTGAGATCATACTGGTTGGCCGACGTCACATCAGAAGCATAAATGAACAGCTTGTTGGACCCGGCCTTGTGCCTTATGACCACGATATGCTGTCCGTCCGCTGTCCCGACCCGCTGTTCCTTGTCGCCCCACTGGAGCACTGGGTTGGCGGAATATCGAATCCTGAATCCCTCAGAACCGGTTTCCTCAAAGCAGGAAATCAGCGTCCCGGAGTTCTCGGTAGAGTCGAGATACTCAAACTCCATGGCCATGGTGAAATCAGGGGCCGACTCGTCGAACAGTTTGATCCCGGTATCATAATACTGCGTACCATCAAAGAACCGGTTCTCAAGGATTGTGCGGGATTCAATATTCGAGAAATTGAAATCCCAGCCCATCGTCATATCAAAATAGTCTTTGTCTTCGAAGTAGGTCGACGACAGTCCAGCCTGCGCCACAGCGAAGATCTCCGCCCGTGTCATCAGCGAAGAATCCTTGCCGACAGCAGGGAGTTCAGCACGCTCCCATACTGCGAAGACGTCGAGATCACTCTTAACGCATCCCGTCGACTTATCCCATCCAGCGAAGAGGTTGTATATATACGTCGACTCTTCCTCCGTGTTGACTGGCATTTCGCCGTCGTAAACCGCTTCTTCATCGTAATTTACCGTCTTACTTCGAAGAAATACACCCGGCCTGGCCCACCATTTTACCGTATACGTGCGGATTGTCTCGCTGTACTGGGCTGTGATCGTCTTTGCAGCAAGAACAGGAGACTCTGCATCATCCCACCCCGCATAGGTGTAGGTGAACTGGGCGTCGGCGGCCTTTTCAGGCGTGCTGATAAGTCCTGCGGTTACAGGATCCACCGGAACGGATCCGCGGTCCACATAAGTCTCATACAGCGTTGTCCCATCGTCATTGGCGAAAGTGGCAAGGTACTGTGTGACCAGGTTCTGCGGATCGTAGGTGACATCAAGATCCGGCCAGGAGCTGTCATAGCTGATCAGCTCCTGGTTGCGAATCGGTCCGGAGATGTACACCTGTCCGGTCAGGAGTGACTGGCTCATCGCTATGATCGCATTGAGCGTTTCCGTCGTGGCCAGCTCCCAGTCGATGCCGAGCACCCTGCAGATCTGCAAAGTGGAGATGGCCGTCT
>Ga0326512_10000218_pt1 | contig 49756 bp, 39 predicted proteins | sample 1_2617_0518_D_FD_203652 | JGI IMG/M metagenome (GOLD analysis project Ga0326512, IMG submission 203652) | Bovine rumen microbial communities from UC Davis, California, United States - 1_2617_0518 | ecosystem: Host-associated > Mammals > Digestive system > Stomach > Rumen | place: USA...
CTGTGAAAGAATCAATTTTATGCACATACATGCAGGCGTCGAATGTGGTATTTTTGCAGACAAGATTAAAGGCTTGGACGCTGTGTCTTTAGGTCCGCAGATTAATCATATTCACACAACTGAGGAAGAATTGAAGATTTCAAGCACAAAGAAAACATGGGAATTAATCATAGAGACCTTAAAGAGACTTGCAAGAAACTATTAAGAGATAAATTCTAGATGTGAAAAGGAGCTAAGCCTTACAGCTTAGCTCCTTTTTTATTGGAATTTAAATAAGTATTATCTTAGTCTTTTGCTTATCTTATAAACCTAGCTGAGACTTGTCATCCATAGGCTTTATAAGCTTGCGATAAAGCCTGATAAAAAGAAAACTTGATAAGAAGAGGGATGAAATCTCGGCAATTGGGAAGGCCCACCATACAAGATGAATATTGTTGGTAAGTGAGAGCAGGTAAGCTGCAGGTATTAAAACTAAGAGCTGACGTCCTATAGAGACTATAAGCGAGTTGAGGCTTTCTGCAAAGGCCTGGAAGACTGAACCCATAACAATACAAACTGCTGCTATTGGGAATGAGATGCTGATAGTTCTAAGTGTTGGAATGCCAAGTTCAATCATTTTTTCATTGGCATTGAACATTTTTAAGAGGACCTCTGGGAAGACCTGAAAGATTACTGTTCCACTTGCCATGATACAGAGAGCAAGAACAAGGGCAAATTTCAGGGCTGAAATAATTCTTTCTTTATTCTTTGCACCGAAGTTGAAGGCAAGAACTGGGATAAGACCATTGTTCAGACCAAATACAGGCATGAAGAAGAAGGACTGCAACTTGAAATATACGCCAAATACTGCTATTGCGGTGTCGGCAATGTCTTCAAAGAGACCTAATATTTTATTCATGAGATAGGTCATGATTGAGCCTATTGCCATCATAAGGATTGATGGGAGGCCCACTGCATAGATTTCAAATATGATTGAAAGTGAAGGCTTGAAAATCTGCTTTAAAGAGATATTAATCTCCTTATTTTTCTTTAAGTTAAGTATTAAACCTATAATTGAAGCTGTTACCTGGCCTAAGATTGTAGCAAGGGCTGCACCCTTAACACCCATTTTTGGAAAGCCAGCAAGACCGAAAATCATGATTGGGTCAAATATGATATTGATAATAGCTCCTGTTGCCTGGCTTATCATTGAATATAGGGTTAAACCTGTTGACTGAAGAAGTCTCTCAAATGTTACCTGACAGAAAAGACCTATGGAAAGAATGCAGATTATTGAAAGGTAATCGATTCCGTATTGCATAATTGAAGGGTTATCTGTCTGCGAGGCTATAAATGGCCTTGTGAGGAATAGACCGATGATAAGGAAAATTATGTAGTTGATTATGATAAGAAAGATTCCGTTGTTGGAGGCTGCATCTGAACGATCAAATCGTTTTTCGCCAAGGGACCTGGACAGAAGGGAGTTTATGCCAACTCCTGTACCTGCGGCAACAGATATAAGCAGGTTTTGCATTGGAAAGGCGAGAGTTACTGCAGTCAGGGCATCCTGGTTAATCATAGATACAAAGACTGAATCTACGACATTGTAGAGAGCCTGTACCAACATAGATATCATCATTGGAACTGACATGGAAACTATCAATTTCTTTATGGGCATAACGCCCATTTTGTTTTCTTTTTGCGGATTTGCATTATTGCCCGCTGATTTAGATTGTGACATATATACTCCTTTAAAAATTTATAATCAATGTTTAAAACCGTTTGAGTAGTAGAATTGACCATCATTTGTGTATATGAAGGCTTCCACCTTGTCAATACTGTTGATTAGTGCCAGACCATCCTCTATTCCCAAGGTAAAGACGCTGGTGCTTAAACAGTCACCAGTCAGCGAATCGTCAGATGTGATAGTGACCTCGCTGATATTGTTGTCATAAGGATAACCGGTCTTTGGATTTAAAATATGGTGATAAATCTTGTCATCGACTTTGAAATATCTCTCATAGTTGCCGGATGAGACGACTGATGAATCGTTTACCTTAAGGCTCATCAGAGTTGAAGTATCGTCAGCGAAAGGCTTCCTGACACCAATGTTGAAGTCAACATTGCCCGCCTTGTTGCCGACACACAAAACATTTCCGCCCAAGTTGATAATGGCTCTGTTTAGACCTTTTTCTTTTAGGAAGGTCTTAATGTGGTCGGCAATATATCCCTTAGCTACGGCACCCAGATCTAACATTGTCTTTTCTGGCTTGATTACAGTGTAAGTTGAATCGGAGTTTTCTTCAAGACTAATATTCTCATAATTGACATATTTAAGGGCATCATGAATATCGCTGTCAGATGGTATTTTAGGTTTATCAGTATTAAAGTCCCAAAGAGATGATACGGAACCAATGCTTATGTCAAATGTCCCCTTGCTGATCTTAGAATACTCAAGCCCAGTTTTTATCAGCTCTCCGGTCTCTTTTGGAACAATTGAAGTTTCATTGTGATTGAGCTTGTAGAGAGCACTGTCTTCGTTAGTCCTTGAGAATAGAAGGTCGTAATAGTCACAAAGATCAAGACTTTCTTTTAATAAGGACTTTAAATCTTTTGTAGATAAGGAAGCAGTCTCGTAGGCGCTGATTGACACATAGGTGTTTAATTTGTAATCCGTAACAGTGACAGGGTCTTTGAGACTAGTGTTGAATTTGGCCTGACATGCGCTTGTTGACAAGACAGATAGCGCAAGAAGAAAGAGCAAGATGCGTTTTGCGTATGGCTTAAAAGCTTTGTATGGCATGAGCCTTGGCAACTCGCTATACAGGGCCTGCTTTTTAATTATCATAAAAAAACCTCTGATTTATAAAAGTCTATAAAAGTGCTTTTAAGTTTCTAAAGAATTTTATCAGACTGCTATATTTTATGCAAATGCTTGATTTGTGTGTTATAATGCAGGGCAGTTTGGTTAAAGAAAGAAGGCTTGTATATGGATAAGGTGACAAGTGAAGCAAAGTCAAAGCAGGCGGAGGATGAAAATTTTTTCCTAGAGTGCGAAAAACATATGAGTTTTTGGCTTTTGATATTTGTGGGGGGCTTTTATGGCGCCTATACCTACTCTGTGAGAGGCGGGGTCTTTTGTAATGCTCAAACGGCCAATGTTGTGCTTTTATCTATGGCTATTGGCAACAGAGACATCTCTAGAGCTCTCTATCTTTTGATTCCGATTTCATCTTATTTTTTAGGTGCTATGCTGTCGGAAATTTTGGCTAAGGATGTGAAGAAGTATAAATTGTTTAGATGGGATACAGTCTTAGTTGGAATTGAGATGCTGGTTGTTATTGTATTAGGTGCTCTGCCAAAGTCAGCTCCTGATCAGATTTGTCAGGTGGCATTGAATTTTATATGTTCTATGCAATTCAATACATTTAGGCAGAATGAGGGAATTCCTATGGCTACAACATTTGTCACAAATCATATCAGACAGGTTGGCTCAAACCTAGTTAAGGCTATAAGGGATGATGACGAAAAAGCTAAAAAAAGAAGCAAGGGTCACTTTATTATGATTATTATGTTCTTGTTGGGAGGCATTTTATCTACCGTGCTCTGCTATTATTTTGATGTGCGTGCTATCTGGGGGGCCTTTTTTATTCTGGCTATTCTTTTTGTCAGACTTATAGTTGCTGACACAACCTATGAGAAGGAACTTTTAAAGAAGGTGCCTAGGGGACACTAAATTTAAAATTTTCTTTTAAATAATTGATAGAAAAAAGCTGATGGAGCTTGCAATAGAGGAGTGAGATGGATTTTTTTGAACAAAATGGCCTGATTCCTGATGAGAGATTTCTTGCTCTTGTATTTCTTTTGGTGGCTATTATTTTGCCTGCCTTTATAACTATAAGATCAAAAGACAGAAACAGGAGACTTAGAAAAAAGATTGAGAGAGGCAAATATATCTACTGGCAGGACTTTTGTGAAGATTGGATCATTGAGAAAAAAACCGGGAATATGTCAGGTAAAGGTTATAAGTATGAGACCTATCCTGGATGCTATGTGATTAAGCTTTTTGATGATTTGATTTTAGATGGAAATTATAAGAAGTATGAGAATATATATATAGGCCAGTCTCTAAATGTATGCCAGAGAGTTCACAATCATTTGCTAGGTAAGGGCAAGGGAGATGTCTATGCTGATATTAAGTATGGCTATGAGGCTTATGTTCAGATTATTCCTTGCTCTGAGAGGGATTTAAATAAACTTGAGAAAGAGCTTATAGAATGTTATGACGCCACTGATTCTTACAATGTTACTAAGGGAGGGGCGACAGTCAGAGATCAAAAAAGAAAACTTTTTAGAAAATAATAAATAACATCATTTGCACGCAATTGATGTTAAAAAACAATCAATATATGCTTGCTTAATGCCTTTTTTAATGCTATAATTGTTATATCCGAAGGGGAATATAATTTTACGAAAGTGAGGTAGCATTATGAAACGTTATAAAGATGACAATGCAAAAGAAGCGGATTGGGAATATGATGAGATCAATGGTATCCTCACGGTCGGTGAGCTTATCGAAATCTTAAAGGAAGCTCCACAAGATGCAGATGTGCTTTTGGGTAGAAGCAGAGCAAGATGTGACGGTCCGATTGGGCATATATCAGTTAGACAAGGAATTGTCGGTATATTTACCGAGTCGGAACTCTCAGATATAGACCTTTAAATTTAAGATTACATGGCTAAACCCATAATAGGCACAACCTCCTTATATAGCCTATTATGGGTTTTTATTAATTTTAGATATAAAAAATATTATGTGAAAAATTGATAAAAAAAATCTTGTGTGGTAAAATAGCTTGGTAAATTTGTTGTTTTATTTCTTGGAGGAAAAGATAATATGAACAATTTAAAGAAAGTGTTAGCTTTTGGATTGAGCATTTTGACTGCAAGTAGTCTTGTTTTAGCAATTCCAACAACTGTAAAAGCAGAAGGTGAGCCTTTGTCGACCAAACTTTTTAACGGAACACTTATTAGGGAGTCAGGTGTAACAGTTACTGAAGGAATGGTTACAGGCTACGATAAGAAAACAGGAATAAGCATTAGTAACCAAAATATGACTTTGACAGGCTTGCATTACTTTACTAATTTAAAAAGAATTGTAATCACAAACTGTGGTGTTGTAGATATAAGTGAGATAAAAGATTTGGAGAAACTCGTGCATGTCGATTTTACAGGAAATGAGATTTATTCTTTAAGTTGTCTTGCTAACTCAAAATATATGGCTAGTCTTAACAATTATATTTCAAAACATAGTGGTTATAACCTTGCTAATGCGACTGCAAATGGGCAATTTGATTCAACCTTAATTCTGTCTCAGAATAGATTGACAAAAACAGAGGTTAATAAGTATCTTCCAAGTGCTTTAGTAAATGCACCTGTTTATATCAAAACTACTGCAAGCAGGCAGCAGGGTGGTGGTATAACCTATACACTTAACACTGAAGATAAAACATGGCTTTCTTACTTGAATTCTAAGAGCTCTTCTTCAGGAAGTGATACTTCTACAGGTGGTTCAGGAAGTACATCAGGCTCGGGAAGTACAAGTGGTTCTGGATCAGAACAGTCTGGAACTAATACTGATGATACAGAAAAAATGTATTTGGGTGATCTAAACGACGATGGTGTTGTGGATTCACTAGATTTAGTTCTTGCAAAGCAGTTGGTTTTGGGCATTAACACGATTGAAGTAAATATGTATAAGGCAGATTATAATTACGATAAAGTATTTGACCTCAATGATGTTATGGCTATCGCAGAGATAATTATTAGAAGATTGGATGCAACGGAGATTGTAATCAAGGAATAAAAATACAGGAGGTATTATGTATTTATGATTTTTAAAAGTTCAAAGAAGGTTGGGACATTTTCAAGAAAGGCAGCAAGGCTTATACGCTTTATGGCGTGTAGCTCAGCTTTGAGCTTGATCCTTGGTTCGTTTTCGTATAATTCAGCCTTTGCAGCTAGTGATGGCTGGTATAAAATAGGAGATCATGAATACTATATAAGAGATGGAGAGAGGGTCACAGGCCTTCAGGAAATCGGTGGCCTTATGTATGAATTCTCTGATAAGGGAGTTCTTATGTCAACCAATACCTTGGATGTATCAAGATATCAGGGTGATATTGATTGGTATGCTGTAAAGAATGCGGGCTTTGACAGAGCTATTATTCAGGTCGGATATAGAGGCTATTGGTATGGAAATATCAGAGATGATTACAAATTTGAAGAGAATATAAATCAGGCAAAGGATGCAGGCGTTAATGTTGGTTATTATTTTGTGACCTTTGCAGTAAACGAGGATGAGGCACGAGAAGAGGCTGATTATCTTGCTGATGCTGCAGACAGATACGGTGCACAACTTCCTCTTGCCATGGATATGGAGGGTATCTCATATGATGATACTAGAACCGATGACTTGGGACCTGACGAGAGAGGATACATAATTGCAGCATTTGCCGAGAGAGTTAGAGAAAGAGGCTATGAGCCTATGATCTATGCAAGCAAGTATTGGATGACAAGCGTGATTAATATGGACTTAGTACCTGATTATTGCAAGGTATGGGTTGCTCAGTACTATTCTGAGTGCACATATGATTCTAGATATGATTATTGGCAGTATTCAAGCGAATATTCTTGCCCTGGCATCAATGATAATAGTGTAGATGTAAGCCTTGAGTACAGACCATATGATGATGGCCCGGATCTTGGAGATGTTGATGGAGACAGCTACCTGACTGTGGCTGATCTTGTGGCTACTAAAAAATATGTGATGGGTGAAGAATTAGACGACTTTAATAAAGATGCAGCTGACTTGAACAAGGATGTAGTGGTTGATATCGATGATGTTATCACTATGAATCGCTTGCTGGCAGGTTTTTAATTAGCTAATTTTAATCTTTTAAATATTCACATTATATCAAATATAATGTATAGTAGATATCGTGCCCTTCCTTTTGGAGCGGCACGATTAATTTATGCAGATAAGACTGTTGATATAAGGATTGGAGAATATATGAAGGTAATGTTTGTGTCACTTGGCTGTGACAAGAATTTAGTAGATACAGAGTCCATGCTTGGTATTTTGAGAAAGCATGGATATGGCTTTACTGATAATGAATTTGAGGCTGACGTCATTGTAGTCAACACTTGTTGTTTTATAGATGAGGCAAAACAGGAGAGTGTAGATACAATTCTTAGCATGGCTGAGCACAAGAAAGATGGAGCTTGTAAGGCTTTGATTGTAGCTGGTTGTCTTGCTCACAGATACAAGGATGAAATTTTGAAGGAAATGCCTGAGGTAGATGCTTATCTTGGCACAACATCAATTGATAAGGTTGCAGAGGTTATAGATTCTGTATTCAGGGGAAGAGGCCAGAGCGTTATCGATGATGTCGACAGAGTGGTAGAAGCTGATGATGACAGAGTTATCACAACTGCTGGTTATTACGAGTATTTAAAAATAGCTGAGGGCTGTGATAAGCGCTGTACTTATTGCATAATTCCTTATGTTAGAGGAAGCTTTAGAAGTTTTTCTAAGGAACACCTTATAGAGGAGGCTAAAAAGCTGGCAAATGCAGGAACAAAGGAGCTTATACTGGTTGCACAGGAGACTACTCTTTATGGAGTAGATATATATGGACACAAGGCCCTACCTGAACTTTTACATGAATTGGCCCAGATTGATGGAATTGAGTGGATAAGACTTCTTTACTGTTATCCAGAAGAAATTGATGAGGAACTTATAGAGGCTATCAAGTCAGAAGATAAGGTCCTTAACTATATAGATATGCCTATACAGTCTGCCAGCGACCACGTCCTAAAGATGATGGGCAGAAGAACTAGCAAGGCGGATTTGCTTGAAAAGATAGATATGATCAAGAGCAAGATTCCTGATATAGCACTAAGAACTAGCCTGATTTCAGGCTTCCCAGGTGAGACTGAAGAGGATCATAAGGAAACTCTTGATTTTGTCAAAAAAGTTGAATTTGACAGATTGGGAGTATTCACATATTCGAGAGAAGATGGAACTCCAGCTGCAAAATTTGAGGGTCAGGTGGATGAAGAAGTAAAGCAGAGAAGAAGAGATGAGATAATGCAGCTTCAGCAGCAGATTTCTCTTGCTAACTCGGCACATATGGTGTCTAAAACTCTTGATGTTTTGATTGAAGGCAAGTTGGAGGATGAAGATACATATGTGGGACGTACATATAAGGATGCTCCTGATGTTGATGGTTTAGTTTTTGTAAGTACTGAGGCAAATCACATGTCTGGTGATTTGATTAAGGTGACCATAGAGGGGGCCACAGATTATGATCTAGTTGGAAGGGAGTGCTTGTAATGAATTTACCTAATAAACTTACCATCTTGAGAACTATTATGATTCCATTTTTCCTCTTTTTCCTCTATAGTGGCATCTTTGGAAAAAATGGAGATTATATTGCAGTGGCTATATTTATAATTGCCAGCCTGACAGATCTCTTAGATGGAAAGATAGCAAGAAAGTACAATATGGTCACTAATTTCGGTAAATTTATGGACCCACTTGCTGACAAGCTTTTGGTGTGTTCAGCCTTGATTGCCTTGACAGATTTGGGCAGATTGGCCGGCTGGATTGTTATAATAATTATAGCTAGAGAGTTTATAATTAGCGGATTTAGACTTATTGCCTCTGACAGGGGCGTTGTGATTGCTGCCAGCTATTGGGGCAAGTTTAAGACAACCTTTCAGATGATTATGATAATTATGCTTATTATAGGACTTCCATATGATTGGGCCCAAATTCTTAATTTGATTTTAATCTATGTAGCCCTGGCTCTGACAATAATTTCTCTTATTGATTATATAGCTAAGAATTATAAGGTTTTCCTTGAGGGAGCTGACTCTTAAACTTCGATATATTATCAAATATAGTTAGATTTATTATCAGTTCTAAAAATAGTTCTAATCATAGTTCTTAAATTAGTTCTTAAATTAGTTCAATAATTAGATTTATTATTAAATTTGCAATTGTGTGTAAATTATATAAATGATATAAAATGTATTTACAAATGGAATAGCATATGATACTATCAATATAGATATTCTGAAAACTATATAGAAATAAAAAAGGAAAACGAACATATTTTCGAAAAAACTTGACAAGGGAAGATAAATGTTATATTGTACATTTATCGAACAGATGTTTGAAATCTGATTTATTATTTTATTAAGATCACATATGGAGGATTAAAGTGGAAGAAGAGAAGAAGAAAGCGCTGGAGGCAGCACTTGCTAACATAGAGAAACAGTTTGGTAAAGGCTCAGTTATGAAACTTGGTGAGTCCGCTCTTGATTTTAATGTTGAGGTTATTCCTACAGGTTCATTAAGCCTTGATATAGCTCTTGGACTTGGCGGAGTTCCAAAGGGAAGAATTGTGGAAGTATATGGACCAGAATCGAGTGGTAAGACTACTGTAGCTTTACATATGGTTGCTGAGGTTCAGAAGATGGGCGGTATCGCAGGATTTATCGATGCAGAGCATGCTCTTGACCCAGTATATGCAAAGAATATTGGTGTAGATATCGACAATTTATATATTTCACAGCCAGATACAGGTGAGCAGGCTCTTGAGATTACAGAGACTATGGTAAGATCTGGCGCTGTAGATATAATTATCGTGGACTCAGTTGCAGCCCTCGTTCCTAAGGCTGAAATTGATGGCGATATGGGTGACTCACATGTTGGTCTTCAGGCTAGACTTATGTCTCAGGCTTTGAGAAAGCTCACACCAGTTGTAAGTAAGAATAACTGTGTTGTAATCTTTATCAACCAGCTTCGTGAGAAGGTTGGCGTTATGTTTGGCAATCCTGAGACAACTACCGGTGGTAGAGCACTCAAGTTCTATTCATCTGTAAGACTTGATGTTAGAAAGATTGACTCAATCAAGCAGGGCGGAGACGTAATTGGAAACAGAACAAGAGTAAAGGTTGTAAAGAATAAGGTAGCCCCACCATTTAAGATTGCTGAGTTTGATATCATGTTTGGTAAAGGAATCTCTAGATCAGGAGATTTACTTGACTTGGCTTCAGATATAGATGTTATTCAGAAGAGCGGTGCTTGGTACGCATATGAAGGTGAGAAGATTGGTCAGGGCAGAGAGAATGCTAAGCTCTTCTTAGAACAGCACCCAGATATCTTTGAGACAGTTGATATGAAGGTGAGAGCACACTATTTTGAAAAGATTGAGGCTGAGCAGGAAGATGATAGTGCTGCTGAAGCTGAAGAGACAAAGGCAAGCAAGCGCACTAGAAAGGCAGCGCAGACAGAAGAATAATTATGGAGTATTTGATTACGAGTCTTAAACAAGTAACTTCAAAGAGAGAGCTGGTTTATATTAATTATGAACCAGCTTTTGCTCTATATAGTACAGAAATTAGGAAGTTTCAACTTAAAGAAGGGCAAGAACTCGATGAAGGAAGATACGAGGAAATTGAGGCAATCTTGAAAAAAAGGGCTACAGTAAGAGCTATGAATCTTCTGAAAGATAAGGATTATGCGAGAAAAGAGTTGATTCAAAAGCTTGAGAAGTTTTATTACTCAAAGAAAGCAATTGAAGCAGCATTGTCCTATATTGACTCTTATCATTATCTAGATGATGCCAGATATGCGAATAATTACCTAGCTGCTAAGGCTGAATCCAAGAGTAGGCGCCAGATTGAACAGTTCCTTAAGTTGAAAGGGATAGATGATTCAATAATAGACGAGGCCATGGAGTCATATTATGGGCAAAATGAGGATGCTGAGTTAAGCCAAGTAAAGAATCTTTTGGATAAGAAGCTCAAGGGCATGAATCCCAATGATTTAGATTATAATTCATGCCAAAAAATATTTGCCTCTATTTATAGAAAAGGTTTTGAAATAAGTTTGATTAGAAAGGCATTTGAAGAGCTTTGTAACCTTGACAATTAGCTTGGTAGAGTATATTATTATAGTGTTGTTTTGCGCAATGAAAATTGAATAAGGAGGTGCTCCTGTGTCAGTACTTGTGGTTGCTATAATCACATGTCTTGTAACACTTATCGTTGTTACACCTATTAGCTGGACTCTTGCTTCTAAGTCAATCACTAAGAAGAATAATGAGACAATCGGTGATGCTAATGTCAAGGCTCGTAACATAATCGATGAGGCGGTAAAGACAGCTGAATCTACTAAGAAAGAGGCACTTTTGGAGGTCAAGGAAGAGCGTCTTAAAAGTAAGAATGAGCTCGAGAAAGAGACCAAAGAAAGAAGAGCGGAAGTTCAGAAATATGAACGCCGTGTTCTCACTAAAGAAGAGACTCTTGATAAGAAGAATGAAGCCGTTGAAAAGCGTGATCAGGCTCTTGCAAAAAAAGAGGAAGATCTTAAGTTGCAGAGACATAAGGTTGATGAACTAGTACAGAAAAGACAGCAGGAACTTGAACGAATCTCAGGTTTAACCTCTGAACAAGCAAAAGAATATCTTTTAAAGACTGTTGAAGATGATGTAAAGCATGAAACTGCTATCATGATTAAATCATATGAGAGCAGAGCTAAAGAAGAAGCTGACAAGAAGGCAAAAGAAATAGTTGTATCTGCAATTCAGAGATGCGCTGTTGATCATGTTGCTGAGTCAACTATCTCAGTAGTTCAGCTACCAAATGATGAGATGAAGGGTAGAATTATCGGAAGAGAAGGTAGAAATATTCGTACATTAGAGACAATGACTGGTGTTGAGTTGATTATTGATGATACTCCAGAAGCTGTAGTACTTTCTGCTTTTGATCCGGTTAGGAGAGAAATTGCAAGAATTGCTTTAGAGAAGCTTATACTTGATGGTCGTATTCATCCAGCTAGAATTGAAGAGATGGTTGAGAAGGCTCAGAAAGAAGTAGAAGTTACTATGAAGGAAGAGGGTGAAGCAGCTACACTTGAAGTAGGTGTTAACGGCGTTCATCCAGAACTTGTAAAACTTTTAGGACGTATGCGCTACAGAACAAGCTATGGTCAGAATGCTTTAAAGCATTCTATCGAAGTGGCTCAAATCTGCGGACTTTTAGCTGCAGAGGTTGGCTGTGACGTAAAGCTTGCCAAGAGGGCTGGTTTGCTCCATGATATTGGTAAAGCTATTGACCATGAGGTTGAGGGCTCACACGTACAGTTAGGTGCTGAGATTGCAAGACGATACAAAGAATCGCCTACTGTAATCAATGCTATTGAATCACATCATGGCGATGTTGATCCAGAAAGCCTTATTGCTTGTCTTGTACAGGCTGCAGATGCTATATCAGCTGCTAGACCTGGTGCTAGACGTGAGACAATGGAGACTTACACAAACAGACTTAAACAATTAGAAGATATTGCCAATTCCTATGATGGAGTTGATAAGTCATTTGCTATTCAGGCAGGTAGAGAGATTCGTATTATGGTAGTTCCTGAAACTGTTAATGATTCAGATATGGTACTGCTTGCAAGGGATGTTTCAAAACAGATTGAGAGTCAGATGGAATATCCTGGCCAAATTAAGGTCAGCGTAGTCAGAGAGTCAAGAGTTGTTGACTATGCAAAGTAGTTTCGATATAGTTTCACTAGTGAGTTCAGATGACAGATGATAAATCTGTTACTATGATTAAATTTTTAGGTGTGGGTTTAGACCCACACCTTTTTTAGTTCTTGTATTAATATTATAGCTTTTCTTCTTCTTGCAAGCAAGGTGCTTAAGAAGAGAGCTTAATTGAACTCTTAAAAAAGCTTTGTTTTTCCTTAAATTTAAAAAATGAAAAATCCCCCAAGGAAAGATGGATACCCTTTGGATATTATTTTCCTTAGGGGGATTTTTTGTGCTTAATTATATTAATTAGAATTGACTTAAACCTAAATTTTAAATGCCAACAGCTTTAATTACTTCAAATAAATAATATTTCCTTGCATTTTTACTGGTGGCATTGTATGATATCAATCGTACTCGCTAAATATGGCCTGAAAAGGTTTTTATTTGAGTTAAATTTTAAAAAGGAGCTTAAACTATGAAATATTCAGAGATGAACAAAGAAGACCTTCTTGCGCTTAGAGAAGAGTTAAATAAGCAGTATGAGGATGTCAAGGGTAAGGGAATTAGCCTTAATATGTCTAGAGGAAAGCCTTCAGCAAAACAGCTTGATTGTTCACTTGATATCATTGATGCTATTAAGTCTGATTCTCTTCTTTATTCAGAGGATGGAAGTGATTGCAGAAACTATGGTGTACTTACAGGTATTCCAGAGGCCAAGAAGCTTATGGCAGAAATGATTAATACAAATCCTGAAAACGTAATCGTTTATGGCAATTCCAGCCTTAATGTTATGTATGATCAGATTTCTAGAGGATATACACATGGTTACCTTGGCCAGACACCTTGGTGTAAGCTTGATAAGATAAAGTTTTTATGTCCTGCACCTGGCTATGACAGACATTTTGCAGTAACTCAGCATTTTGGATTTGAACTTGTGACAATTCCTATGACTGAGAATGGCCCAGATATGGACATGGTTGAAGAGTATGTAAACAATGATCCTGCAGTTAAGGGCATTTGGTGTGTTCCAAAGTACTCTAACCCACAGGGCTATGTATATTCTGATGAAACTGTAAAGAGATTTGCTAACCTTAAGCCAGCAGCTAAGGATTTCAGAATTTTCTGGGACAATGCTTATTCTGTTCATCACCTCTATGATGATAATCAGCCAGAGATCCTTGATATTATCTCACTTTGTGAGGAAGCTGGAAATCCAGATATAGTATTTGAGTTTGCTTCAACATCAAAGATTAGCTTCCCAGGTTCAGGTGTGGCTGTAATGGCAGCTTCTAAGGCTAACCTTGATGATGTAAAGAAGTCACTCACAATCCAGACTATCGGTCATGACAAGCTTAACCAGCTTCGCCATGTAAGATATTTTAAGAATGCTGAAGGAATTAAAGAGCACATGAAGAAGCATGCTGCAGAGCTTAGACCTAAGTTTGAGGCTACACTTAAGGTTCTTGATTCAGAACTCGGCGGACTTGAAATTGGTGAGTGGACAAGACCACTTGGAGGATATTTCATCTCATTTGACGCACTTGAAGGATGTGCTAAGGCTATCGTTGCTAAGTGCAAGGAGGCAGGTCTTACATTGACAGGTGCTGGTGCTACATTCCCATATGGCTTGGATCCAAAGGATTCAAACATTCGTATTGCTCCATCATTCCCAACTCCAGAAGAGATGGCTCAGGCAGCTGAGATTTTCGTGCTTTGCGTTAAGCTTGTAAGCCTTGATAAGATTCTTGAGAGCAAGTAATAAGAAAAAGAATAAAGTATAAAGAGGGCACTGACTTAGAGTCAGTGCCTTAATTTATGGCAATTTATTCTAAAGTGGTTTATAATAGTTTCAAAATCATTCAAAATTTAATATCAAAATAGGAGAAAATGAAAATGATGAAATTCGGATTTATAGGCATGGGAAATATGGGCTATGCAATGCTTAAGGGAGCCTTATCAGTATTTGACAAGGAGGATATCCTTTTTACTTGTCCAAGTCAGGACAGAAGAGATAAGATAAGCCAGGAGACAGGCGTTCGCAATGTGGAGAGCAATGCAGAGTGCGCTAACAATGCAAAGTATATAATCCTTGCTGTAAAACCTCTTGTATATGACACTGTAATCAAGAATATCCGTGATATTGTGACAGAGGAACATGTTATTATCTCGCTTGCTCCAGGAATTGATATAGCTTCAATTAAGGATAAGTTTGATAAGAATGTAAGAGTGGTAAGAGTTATGCCTAACACACCAGCTCTTGTGGGAGAGGGAATGACTGGCGTTTGCATGGATAGCAAGGAGCTCGCTCTCGGTGAGAGAGACATGATAGAGAAATTCTTTAACTCATTCGGTAAGATGGTAGAAGTGCCGGAAAGACTTATGAGTGCTGTTACCTGTGCTTCAGGCAGCTCTCCTGCATATGTTTACATGTTTATTGAAGCTCTTGCTGACAGTGTTGTAAAGTATGGAATTCCTAGAAAAGATGCTTATAAACTTGTGGCTCAGACAGTTCTTGGCTCTGCAAAAATGGTTCTTGAGACAGGCGAACATCCAGGAAAGCTTAAGGATGATGTGTGTTCACCTGGTGGAACAACAATACGCGGCGTCGCAGCCCTTGAAGAGTTTGGCTTGAGAAATGCTGTGATCAAGGCAACAGATGAGTGCTATAAGGCATGCGTCGGAAAGTAAGCTTGGAAAACAGCTTGGAAAACAACTTATTAGTGTGAATTTAAATGAATGTCAGAATATAAATTTTGAAAAGCAGGTGTTATATGGATATTTCAAAAAATCAAAATAATTGCGCTTTTGATGGGGATTCATTGAATCCAACAGAAAGAATAAGGCGCATAGACAGAAAACTAGTTCATAAGGGATCTATGCTCTCAATGTATGCTGACACAATAGAAGGCCAGAATGGCCATAGGGCTATATGGGACTTTATAGACCACAAGCGTGCGGCAGCGGTTATTCCAGTCACAGAAGATGGAAAAATTCTTATGGTAAAGCAGTACAGAAATGCACTTGATAGATTTACTCTGGAAATACCAGCGGGTGGTATTGAGCCGGGTGAGGAAATGATCGATGCAGCAGCCAGAGAGCTTGAGGAAGAGACTGGATATAAGAGTAAGAACTTAAAGCTTATGATAAAGGTGGTCACTGCAGTTGCTTTCTGCAATGAGGTGATAGATGTCTTTCTTGCCAAAGACCTTGTGAAGTCTAAGCAGAACCTAGATCAGGATGAATTTATAGATGTCTATGCCTGTGATCCCTATGACCTAAGAGATATGATATTTGATCTTAAGATTCAGGATTCAAAGACAATATCAGCTATTATGGCTTACATTAACCTTATTGAAAGAAGAAAAGAAAATGGCTCAAATATAAAGCTAAATAAGAAAGAAGATAAGACATAAGATAGGTTACAATAGTAAGTAGCAAGACAAGAATAAAACAAGAATAAAACAAGAATAAAACAAGAAAAAAGCTCATGCCTTAGGTTTGCATAAAAACCTTAAGCATGAGCTTTTATTTAAGTATTGTTCTAAATTATAGCAATTAGAGCAAATCAGCGATTTCATAGATGAGCTTTTCTGTCTCATTCCAGCCAAGACAAGGGTCGGTGATAGATTTGCCGTATACACCTCCGTCAACCTTCTGGTTGCCTGGCTCGATATAACTCTCAATCATAAGACCCTTAACGAGCCCTCTTACATCAGGCGAATGCTTCATGCTGTGCAGAACTTCTTTTGCGATTCTCTTCTGTTCGTAGTATACTTTGCCGGAATTAGAGTGGTTGGTATCAATGATACATGCAGGATTTGTAAGCTCTCTGGTGCTGTACATATTTACAAGTCTGATAAGATCCTCATAGTGGTAGTTAGGAATATTCTGACCATGCTTGTTGACAGCTCCTCTGAGAATAGTGTGGGCATAAGGGTTGCCGGATGTCTTAACCTCCCAGTTGCGGTAGATAAAGGTCTGCTTAGCCTGAGCTGCAAGGCAAGAATTGAGCATGACGGCATAGTCACCACTTGTTGGATTCTTCATGCCGGCAGGAACTTCCATGCCTGATACAGTGAGACGGTGCTGCTGATCTTCTACAGAACGTGCACCTACGGCAACATATGACAATACGTCTGAGAGGAACCAGTAGTTTTCAGGATAAAGCATCTCATCAGCAGGCATAAGCTCTGACTCAGTCATAACTTTAATGTGCATCTTACGTATTGCATATAGACCTGCGAGCATATCTGAACTTTTTTCTGGATCTGGCTGATGGAGCATACCTTTGTAGCCTGTGCCTGTAGTACGTGGCTTATTAGTGTATACTCTAGGAATTATAATAATCTTATCTGAGACCTTCTCCTGTACATTCTTAAGACGGAGAGTGTAATCTACAACAGCGTCTTCATTGTCTGCTGAACAAGGTCCTACAATTAAGAGAAATTTATCTGACTTAGAAGCAATGACATCTTTGATTTCTGCGTCACGCTTTTCTTTGATTGATGCAATATTAGCTGGAACTGGAATCTCATCCTTTACTTCCTGAGGAGTTGGAAGTTTTCTTAAAAATTCAAAACTCATATCATTTAGGCCTAGGGCCATAACCTCCTTATTTTTAAAAACATATTTGTAATTTTACGACACTTAGGCCTAAAAAACAAGGAAAGAATTAGCCGAATCTGTTATAATAGCAATAACTAATTACGTGATATTAAGATTATATATGACTTATGGCTATTAAGAAGCAATAATGAGGAAGCTATAGGACTTTGTTGTGTTTGATGGCTGACTTGGACCTTTATGTAACTTATTATGTGTGCCACAAGGCTTATAAAGACTTAATGAGAGATTTGCGAGGTGATAATATGACGGAAGATAAGACTATTAGAAGGATTATATGGATTGTGCTTGACAGCGTTGGCTGTGGCCAGGCTCCAGATGCAGCAAAATTTGGTGATGAGGGCAGCGATACCTTGGGAAATACAGCTGCAGCAGTCGGTGGCCTCAATATACCAAACCTTATCAGTTTGGGCCTTGGCAATATCGATGGAATCAAGAATCTGGACAAGTGTGACAGCCCATTGGGAGCCTATGGCAAGTTGGCTGAGATGTCACAAGGCAAGGATACAACAATTGGACATTGGGAGATGGCGGGTATCTATACACCAAAGCCATTTCCAACCTATCCGGATGGCTTTCCTGATAAGATAATTGATGAATTCCTTGAAAAGACAGGATTAGCTGGAATTTTGTGTAATAAGCCAGCTTCAGGAACTGTTGTTATCAATGAGTTGGGCGATGAACATGTGAGGACAGGAAAGCCTATCATATACACATCTGGGGATTCTGTCTTTCAGATTGCGGCACATGAGGATGTGATTCCAGTGGATGAACTCTATAGAATTTGCCATATAGCAAGACAGATTCTTGTGGGTGATCATGCTGTCGCAAGAGTAATTGCCAGACCTTTTGTCGGTCAGGGCAATGGGTCATATAAGAGAACTGCCAACAGGAGGGATTTTTCACTCAAACCTAGCGAGGACAATATCTTAGTGAGGATTAAGGATGCAGGTCTTCCTGTCATCGGCGTTGGAAAGATAGAAGATATATTTGCCGGGGTGGGTATTACTGAAGCGCGCCATACCAAGGACAATATGGATGGATGCGATGTGACTCTTGAATATATGGCCAAAGTGGAGGAAGGCCTTATATATACCAATCTTGTTGAGTTTGACTCAACTTGGGGCCACAGAAATGATTATCAGGGATACGCCAAGGGCCTTGAGGACTTTGATAAGAGGCTTAAGAGCATTATGGAAGAGATGAGAGAGGATGACATGCTTATCATAACTGCCGATCATGGTTGTGATCCTACAACTCCAAGCACAGACCACTCTAGGGAGTTTGTTCCACTTCTTTTCTATGGACCAAGGCTTAAGAGGGGAGTCAATCTCCACACTTCAAACACATACGCAGATATAGCACAGACATTGGCCGAAATGTGGGGGCTCAAGCCTACCAGCGTCGGAAAGAGCAGAGTGGCTGAGATTTTTGATTGATATAAGAGGGCAAAATTATGAGAATGGTTGATATCATTGCAAAGAAGCGCAATGGCGGTGAATTGACAAAAGAAGAGATTAATTTTTTCATTGAGGGATATACAAAGGGCGAGATTCCGGATTATCAGGCCTCAGCTCTGGCTATGGCTATATATTTTCAGAAGATGAACATGAGGGAGACTATTGACCTGACTCTTGCCATGAGAGACTCGGGCGATGTTTTAAAGCTTGACAAGATCGAGGGTATCATAGGAGACAAGCACTCAACTGGAGGCGTTGGAGATAAGACTTCCCTGGTACTTATTCCTCTTATGGGAGCCTGCGGAATCAAGATGGCTAAAATGAGCGGCAGAGGTTTAGGCCATACAGGCGGCACTATAGATAAGCTTGAGAGTTTTCCTGGCTTTTCAACCCACCTTTCAGAGGAGGCTTTTATCAGCCAAATCAATGATATAGGTATAGCAATCAATGGTCAGACGGGAAATCTGACCCCTGCAGATAAGAAATTGTATGCTCTGAGAGATGTTACGGCGACGGTAGAGAATATGTCCCTTATTGCAGCCAGTATCATGTGCAAGAAATTGGCCGCAGGGGCTGATATCATAGTGCTTGATGTCAAGTGTGGCAGTGGAGCCTTTATGAAGACTAAGAAGGATGCTGTGGCTCTGGCTAAAACTATGGTTGAGATAGGCAAGGGGGCTGGGAAGAGAGTCAGAGCGGTTGTGTCTGATATGGATCAGCCTCTGGGCTATGCAGTAGGAAACATACTAGAGGTTATGGAAGCTGTAGATACGCTTAAAGGAGAAGGACCGGCAGATCTTAAAAGGTTGGTTATGGTCCTTGGCGCTCAAATCTTGTTAGAGTCAGGCTATGTGGAGGATGTAAAAGAAGCTGAGAGAATGCTTAAGTATAACCTTGAGAGCGGTCAGGCCCTTAAGAAATTTCATGAGCTTATAGCAAGCCAGGGGGGAGACGACTCCTTCTGTGATGATCCGTCAGCTTTGCTGAAAAACACTGAAAGCTATGAGGTTAAGGCTGATAGCGATGGATATGTCACAGGCATAGTTTCGGATAAGATTGGCCTTGCATCCATGATTCTTGGCGGAGGAAGAGCAACTAAGGAGAGTCAGATTAACCTGTCTGTAGGACTTGTCTTAAAGGTCAAGGTGGCAGATCAGGTTAAAAAGGGCGATTGTATAGGAGTCATTTACTCATGCGACCATGCGAAAACTCTTGAGGCTGAAAAGATGATCAAGGAAGCAATTCACATAGGCCAGGATTCAGTGAGAAAGAGAAAACTGATATTGGATATTATTGATTAAGAAATTTATATATGTTAAAATTATATAGCTGTCGGCCAGAAGGACTGACCTAATTGATATATGACAGCTATTTCTTTAAATTAATGGAGGTTAAGTAAAGATGGAAGTAAGACCAGGAGCAAACCCAGTCGACGTAAAAACTTATGACACAGAGAGATTAAGACATGATTTCTTAATTCAGGACCTTTTCGTAAAGGGTGAGATTAAGACTATTTATAGCCAGATTGACAGAATCATCGTTGGTTCTGCAACACCAACAGCTGATACGCTCACACTTGAGGCAGGCGCTGAGCTTAGAGCAAAGTACTTCCTTGAGAGAAGAGAGATGGGAATCATCAATATCGGCGGCAAAGGAACAGTTACTGTTGATGGAGTTGATTACAAGTTCAAGTATAAAGATGGTATGTACATTGGTATGGGCGCTCGTGAGATTAAGTTCTCAAGTGATGATGCTTCAAATCCAGCTAAGTTCTACTTTAACTCAACACCAGCACATATGACATATCCAACAGTATTTATCGATCCTGCTAAGGATATCCTTCCTGAGAATAAGAAGGAGCTTGGTAGCCTTGAGAATGCTAACCACAGAACAATCAACAAGTACATCCTTCCTGGACAGGTTGAGTCTTGCCAGCTTGAGATGGGTATGACTTGCCTTGAGCCAGGCAGTGTTTGGAATACTATGCCATGTCACACACATGACAGAAGAATGGAAGTATATCTTTACTTTGAAGTACCTGAAAATGATGTTGTATTCCACTACATGGGAGAGCCAACAGAGACAAGACATATCATCATGCGCAATGAAGAGGCTGTAATTTCACCAAGCTGGTCTATTCACTCTGCTTCAGCTACACATGCATACACATTCATCTGGGGAATGGCTGGTGAGAACCAGGATTTCGACGATATGGATGATGTTGATATGAAGGATTTGAAATAATATAAGAGAATCTATTTGAGATTTTTGAATAAGAAATTAAGAAGGCTGTGTGAAACCCTGAAAGAGGTAATCGCACAGCCTTTTTTTAATATTAAGTATTAGACATAAATGCATTTTTTATAGAAGGGCATTCTTTTACGCTTTTTTGCTTTCGAAAAAATGAAGCTGGCCAGCAGGAATCTCCTCATAGTGGTCATCGTTTATTCTTACCCAGCAAGACTTGGCTGAAGGGTTGTAGACAAATGAATTATCAGCAGCAAATTCAAGTCTTTCAAAGATTTCCTTGTTCTCGACAATCTGACCATTGGTAGCATACCAGATATCATCCTGCTTGCTTATCATCTCGGCAAATTCTTCAATCAAATTCCAGTTGTCGTTGCGGTCGAACTCAAAGCTATGACCCCACACATAGAACATGTAGAGGTACTGTCGCTTTTTGAGTGAAATAAAAGATTTTGTAAAGTCTAGCAGGTGGTGATTGTGATGACAGGTAGGCTTCCAGAGCAAATAATTGTCTGGCATGTCAAAGCCAGTAGGGTCGCCAAGGAGAATAGGACCTTCAGCTTCTTTGGCTAAAGCCTTTGCGGAGTAGACTTCAACGTACTTATCACAGGCAAGTCTTCCGTACTTTAAACCGCAGGCTGCACTTAAGCTGGCAATTCTCTCATCGCCGGCACCGTTAGGATAGGCAATACCAGTGATTGGCTTTTTAAAATACTTCTCAATTGCCATTTTGTCTTCAAGAATCTGATTGATGACATATGCATTGTTGCATCTTGTTATAGTAGGGTGCTCACTTGTGTGGACTGCGACCTCATGTCCCTCATATACACCTGCCCAGTCTTTTTCCTTAATTCGGTTATCCATATATGTGAGTCCGGAATTTAGATTGAAAGTGGCCTTAATCCCATATTTATTAAATATTTCAAGCAGTCTTAAATCCTGTGTTTTTCCATCATCATAGCTCAGAGTAAGGACCTTGCTCTTGCCGCCTGGAAATGCCATGTAGACTTTGTTCATCAGTAGAATCTCCAATCAAAAAATATGTATTATGATACAATATAAATTAATTTTAGTAAAGGTTTTTGTTCCATCAATCTTGAGCGGATTCCCTCTATAAAGGGCATTTGCATTGACTGTAAATGGAAAATTTAGTATAATTAACAATAAATTTATATCCTGTTTGAGAGGATTTATTATGAATAAATTTTTTGAAAAAGTTAGGGCGGTATTCGATTACGAGAGGGATGCGGAAATAAATATGTACACTCTGAAATTGATTTCTTTTTTCTTGGGTGTCTTATTGTTTATTTCTAACTTGAAAAATGCTTCTAATGATTTTATACCAGTTTTTTATGGACTGACTATAGTGGCTATCGTACTTATAAGCCTGCCAATGTGGATTGAAAATATCAAAAATGTTAGGATGGCAATATATGTGCCTATGATGATTGTGTCAGGTATCTTGACTTTGTCGCTCTTCTTTGGCTTTTTGGATGGATCGGCCAATTTTTGGATATTTATTATTTCATATGTCATGATTATTCTCTATGGATTGCCTGTAGGAATCTGGGTTGGACTGTATTTTGTGGCTATGTCTGTGATTCTTTTCTGGACACCTGTCAACAGCATCCTTGTTTACGATTATTCTCTAGATTATAGGAATCTATTTCCAGTTCTAAATATATTCTTCTTTATGATTATTTTTGTCTGTGATGTCTTTTATAAGAGCTATCAGATGAATTCATATGATCAGGAAATGCTCTTGCAGAGGGAGATTAAGAAGGCTGTACGTGAATCTGAGAGGGTTATGCTTAATGGTATCACAGCCATCACATCAATTATCGATGAAAAGGATGAATACACAGGTCAGCATTCACAGAGAGTGGCAGAATATTCAAGATTGATAGCTGAGGAGTGCGGTGTCACTGATTATGACCAACTTGAGATTATTTATAGAAGTGGACTCTTGCATGATATTGGAAAGATTGCTGTGCCTGACAGAATTCTTAAAAAGCAGAGCAGACTTACAGATGATGAATATGCAATTATGAAAATGCACACCATTTGGGGCAAGGAGATTTTGAGCGAACTTGAATTTCTTCCTGGTGCTGATTTGGGAGCAAGATATCATCATGAAAGATTTGATGGATCTGGATATCCAAATGGAATTTCAGGCAGTGATATACCTGAAATAGCTAGATACATAAGTGGAGCTGATGCGCTTGATGCGATGAATTCAAGCCGTGTTTATAGAAAAAAGTGTGATCCTGAATATATTTTGGCTGAATTTGAAAAGAATTCTGGAATCCAATTTGATCCTATGATTGCCGAGGCTATTTGCAAGCTGATTAGGATTAAGAAAATTGAGGTTTGATTATGGACTTTGACGAGCTTAAAAAACACATAAAAATTATTGTTCAAATCTATAAGAAAAATGAGAGAGATCCCTATATGGCTCTCTGGATAAGAAGACTTATGATGATCATTCTCTTGGTATCAGCCTTTATGGTTTATGCTCTGGGCATGACTAAGGCTGTCTTGGTGATTGCCGTGGCTTTCGTCTTCTATGCTGTATGCGAGATTTTTTCTGAGAAAAAATACATGCCGGCTCTTGATGTGTTTGCAACAAGCGCAATATTTGCAGCCAGCTTGGTCTTGTTTTTTACTGGATGGGCTAGGGAGATTTCTCCTTTCTGGGCCTTGATAGTGATGACTATAAGTTTCTTTTCCCTGGGAATTAGATGGGGAACAGTATTTGGCTTTATTTTGACCCTGATTTCCACACTTATGCTTAACACTAGCTTGGTGGATAAGCTTGGCTACAGCTACCTGGCAACGATAAGAAGGGTTTATCCACTGCTTGTCGTAGCATTTGCCGGTATTTCCTGGATTATCATGTCAGAGATACAAGAATACTGGTTGAAGCAGACAAATCAGAAAAACCTTCTTGAGGCTAGAGTTGTCAAGGAGAAGGAAAGCTTGGCAAATATTTCAATCAAGGTAGTTTTGTCTATGTACAGGGCTATGGAGGTCAGATTGCCAAGACTAAAGGATCACTGTGATAAGGTAGCCGAGATAAGCAAAGCTATAGCTGAACAGATGGGACTTGGAGAAGAAGAGTGCAATGAGGTATACTATGCCGGACTCTTACATGATTTCGGTAAGGTAGCCTTGTCTGATGATTCATGGGATCAATACGGCAATGTCGATGAAAACAGTGATGTTTACAGACAGATTGTGGTCAAGGGTGCTGATATCCTAAAGGAACTGCAGATTATGAAGACAGTTGAATTGGGAGTTAGATACTACAAGGAAAGATATGATGGAAAGGGCTATCCTGATGGCCTTTCTGGCAATGAGATTCCTATGACAGCCAAGATAGTTGCAGTTGCCAATGACTGTGAAAAGCAGATAGAGGAGGGGGCTTCATATGAGATGGCTCTCGACTATATCAGAAAACATGCAGGTTCGCTCTATGATGGATTTGTTGTAGAGTCAGCCTTAAAGGTGAATTTAGAGCAGGCTCTTTCTAGAGCAAAGCAATAGTAATAAATATTTAAACGGGCAGGAGAGCATAAAGGCGTCTTTTGCCCGTTTTTAAGGAATTTTATGGCGAAAAGAAATAGAACTAAGATAGGGATTAGAGAGAAAAAGAGAATAATTAATGCTACCTGGGCCTTGATGGTAGACAGATTGAAGCAGATTGACAAAAAGGGCATGGACAAGGCCTTTTATGATGCTCTCTCCCTGGTGGTTCTCAATGAGAGAAGAGATCAGGGCATTGGTTCTTTGCAGGAAAAGACAATTCACAGGGTGCTCAAGAATTATTATGAAGCTGATAAGAGACAGCAGGAAATCCCAATTGAGGGCTTTTATGCGGATATATTGAGAGATGACGGCAGTGTGGTAGAAATTCAGACAAAGAGCTTTGACAGGCTAAGACCCAAGCTTGAGGTTTTTTTGAAGGAACACATAGTTACGATTGTATATCCTATGGTTGATTCAAGGACTCTGTGTTATATTGATGAGGATACAGGTGAGATTTTAAGAAGAAGAAAATCTCCCAAACACATGAAGGATGAGGAAGCATTTGTGGAGCTTTACAGGATAAAGTCCTATCTTAGCCATCCCAATATAAGAATAAAGCTGGTTGCCCTTGAGTGTGAGGATTATTACTTCGAGAGTCAGTCGGCTAGCGGCAGATCCCTTTACTTGAAAAAATTTGACTCTATGCCTCTTGGCATAGTAAGAGAGGTCGATTTAAACAGGGTTGAGGATTATATGCAGTTTGTTCCTCTGGACTTGGAGGAGGATTTTACCTTAAAAGAGTATTCTAAAGCAAGTGGCCTTAGCCACGACCTGGCTGGAATCAGTCTTAGAGTACTCACTGAGCTTGGGATTTTGTCAAGGGTTGGAAAAAGAGGAAATGCTTATCTATATAGAGTGGTGGAAGACTGATGTTTACTGTAAATGATGATGAGTTGAAGATTTCTGTCAGACATTTGGTAGAGTTTATCGTGAGAGAAGGAGATATAGATGCCAGTAAGGTGTCTGGGGCAAGCTCCGCCAAGTTTATGCTAGAAGGGGCCAGAATTCACAGGGCTATACAAAAGTCTTCGGGCTCGAGATATCACGCGGAAGTTCCTCTGAAAATGACCATAGATGAGGACTTTTACAGGATTACTATTGAGGGCAGAGCTGACGGCATCATATGTGACTTGGAGGAGGATGCGGACGGAAACAAGACTCCTCTGTCAGATGTCCTGGTCGATGAGATTAAAACTATAAGGACTAATCTCAATAAGATGACCGATGCAGTCCCTGTCCATAAGGCTCAGGCTTTGCTCTATGCCTATATTTATCTCATACAAAAGGATTTGGAAAAGATTGGAATAAGAATAACTTACTGTAATCCTGAGATGGAGAATAAGACAAGATATTTTAATTATGAGTACAGCAAAAAGGACATATGTGACTGGTTTGAGGAAATATATGGCCTTTTTAAGCCTTGGGCAGACTATGCCATAAGTTCAAAGGCTAGGATGGAAAAGTCTGTTCTTGAACTTGACTTTCCATATCCCTATAGAGAAGGACAGAAAAAGCTGGTTGCAGGAGTCTATAGATGTATTGAGAATGGAGATAATCTCTATATTCAGGCTCCTACGGGTACAGGAAAGACTCTATCAACCTTTTACCCTGCTGTTCAGGCTATGGGCAGGGGGCTAGCTGAGAAGATTTTTTATCTCACAAGTAAGACAATAACAAGGACTGTGGCAGAGGACAGCTTTAATCTGATGCAGCAAAAGGGTCTCAATATGTCCTGTCTTACTATAACGGCCAGGGATAAAATCTGCTTTTTGGATCAAAGATTATGCAATCCCAATGACTGCATATACGCCAAGGGCCACTATGACAGGGTTAATTCCTGCATGTATGACCTGCTTATCAATAACGACTTTATCAAGAGGGAGACAATTGAGGATTATGCAAAAAAGTACTGCGTCTGTCCCTACGAATTGTCACTTGATGTCTCGTATTGGTGCCAGGCCATAATATGTGACTACAACTATGTATTTGACCCGGATGTGGCTTTGCAGCGCTATTTTAGCGATGGAAGTGATCACGATTATGTAGTGCTTGTGGATGAGGCCCACAATTTGGTGGATAGAGCAAGGACTATGTACTCGGCTGACATTACCAAAGAGGAGCTGCTCCAACTGCGCAGAGTCAAGTCTATAAGAAATCACAAGAAAATCTATTCCCTGATTGAGAAGTGCAATAAGGATATGTTATCATTAAGGAAAAGTTGTGATGGCATGACTGTCTATGAGAACATCGAAGCTATAGGCAAGCTGCCAGATTACCTGGATCGCCTCTATGGCGCTATCAGCGACTACTTGACTGATAACAAAAAGATAGAGGACAGGGAAGAGATTCTTGATTATTTCTTCAGAATTAGGCATTTCCTTGAGATGTATGACAGATGTGATGAGAAATATATTGTATATTCGGAATTGGACAAGGATGGGATATTTAGACTCCATCTTTTCTGCGCGGATCCGTCAAGCAATATTGCCCATGTCATATCAAAGGTGAGAAGTGGTGTTTTTTTCTCAGCAACTCTTCTTCCTATCAATTATTTTAAGGAGATGATTACTGGGGATATAGGCGAATATGCCATTTACGCAAATTCTGTATTTGACCCCGACAAGAGACTTCTTGCCATAGCTACAGATGTTTCGAGCAGATATACTAGAAGAAATGAGGCTGAGTACAGGAAGATATGTGAATATATTGAAAAGACTGTGGCATCAAAGAGGGGAAACTATATGGTTTTCTTTCCCTCATACAAGTATATGAAGGAAGTGAGCGACATATTCATCGAGGACTATTTAGACGACGAGAGCAAACTCTTGATGCAAAATACCTATATGAGCGAGGAGGAGAGAGAAAACTTCTTATCTTCTTTCTTGAATGAGGATGATGAGGTGAGCTGTATAGGCTTTACTGTCCTTGGAGGAATCTTTTCTGAGGGGATTGACTTGACTCATGAGAGCCTGATTGGGGCCATAATAGTCGGCACCGGCCTTCCTATGATTGGACAGGAGAGGAATCTTTTGAGAGATTTCTTTGATTCACAAGGCAAGGATGGCTACTCTTATGCATATGTCTTTCCTGGCATGAATAAAGTAATGCAGGCAGCAGGCAGAGTTATAAGAACTACAGAGGATGTGGGACTTATTACCCTCTTGGATGACAGGTTTATGAGCAATGAGTACAGAAGATTATTTCCTAAGGAGTGGGAAAAAAATATAAATGTAGATAAGAATTCTTATCGAATCGCGCTTGACAAGTTCTGGCGTGGGAAGGAGTAGACATGACTTTTATTGACAATGCAATGAGTGACGAGGAAAGAGAGAGACTGGAAGAGATTATCAATAGCGGAAATAATGAGCATAAGATTCCAGACTTCAGTGATATGGTCTCAAAGGGATACAGCCCAGGTATGCTCAACCAGTTCAAGTTGGCTGCAGATGAAGGATTTGACCTGAGCTTTTATATGGGCGAGGGCTATGACGAGTACCAGCTCAATGAGATTCGCCTGGGACTTGAAGCTTGTGTGGATGTGAATGCATATCTTTTCCACGAGTTTAACAGTGAGCAGATGAAGCAGATAAGACTAGGTTTGGAAGATCAATTAGACATAAGTAAGTACAACCTGCCTGGTTTTTCATCAGCTCAGATGGAAGAGATAAGACTGGGCCTGAAAGAGGGATCAGATGTAGATGAGTATGGTGATCCATTTGTAGATCCTTATGAGATGAAGAGCATAAGAGAGGGAAATGATCCTGATGCAAGAGGGAAATTTGATGAGTATCAGAGACATGAGATTCTTATTGGCTTGACAGAAGGGATAGATGTGGATGTCTATGCCAAAGAGGAATACAGTGGAGAACAGATGAAAGAAATCAGAATAGGACTTGAAAATAAGTTGGATGTAAAGTCCTATCTTGATAAGGACCTCAGTCCAGAGCAGATGAAAGAAATAAGGCTTAATCTAGAAAAACAGAGGTGAATATATGGGTGAGAATGAGTTAGATTCAATCGTTGTCACGCTCTCTGAAGATAAAATGAATGCATTTCTATGTTTAAGAACTCCTTATGGAATCGATGGGGCTGACAAAAAATATAATTATGAAGAAGTTTTAGAGCGTATCAAGGAATGTGGAGTGAAGATGGGAATCAATGAGCAAAAAATTCATTCCATGATAGATAATAAGACCTATGATTCAACAGAAATAATTGCCTCTGGCAAGGCAAGTCAGGATGGCGAAGATGGTGAATATAAGTTCTTTTTTGAGACAAAACACAATGGAAAGCCTGTAGTAAATGAAGACGGATCTGTTGATTACTACAATATCAAGCTCTTTGAACTGGTGACAAAGGGACAAAAACTGGTTGAGTACATACCTCACACCAATGGAGTTTTTGGCTTTGATGTATGTGGTAAGCTCTTGATTCCTAAGCCGGGAAGACCAAAATCCAGACTTAGAGGAAGAGGCTTTACTTTAAATGAAGATGAGACAGAGTACTATGCTGCTATCGATGGCAAGGTCGAGTACAAAAATATGGACTTGAATGTCCTTTCTGTACTGACAATTGACGGAGATGTGAGCCTTAATGTGGGCAATATAGATTTCAACGGTGATGTTGAAATAAAGGGCAATGTAATAACTGGCGTGACTATCAATGCCAAGGGCAATGTTACAATCGGAGGTTATGTTGAAGGCTCTGTAATCAAGGCTGGCAAAGACATTATCTTTAAAGACGGCATCAATGGAAAAGGAATTGCTTATGTTGAGGCTGGAGGCAATATCAAGGCTAAATTCCTTGAAAATTTAAATATCCGCTGTCATGGCGATATTGAGGCAAACTATATCCTGAATTCTGCGGTTATGTGCTATGGAAAGGTTAAGGTTGCCGGCAAACAGGGAGTCATACATGGCGGTGATGTCACAGGAATTCTTGGAATAGAGGCCGCAAATCTTGGAAATGATGCCTACGTTTCAACAATTATAAGGGCTGGAGAGACAAAGGCACTTCAGAGTGAGTACGCAAGCCTGCTTATGAAGCTTAAAAGGAGCAAGGAAGATGTCAAGATTTTGTCTGCCGTGCTGGATAAGCTTGATATACTTAAAAAGGCTGGATCTGAAAAGTATAACCAAAAGACTTATGACGAAGTCTTTCAGTCAAAGATTATCAAGAATTCAGAGATTTCCAAGTTTGATGAAAATGCAAAAATACTCTTTGAGCTTATGGCAAAATCAAGTTCAGCCAAGGTTGTGGCTAACAACCTTCTCTATCCGGGTGCCAAGGTCTTTGTGAGCAATTCACTTTATGAGGCTAAGGAGCCAATCAAGGGTGTTATGCTTATCAAGTTCGGAGACAAGATTGCGGTTTCAAGCTCGGATTGATTGAAAGGAAATAGTTCTAGTTGCAACTATTTGTATAATTGTGATAAAATTTAAATCTATTTTAATTTTTTAAAAAATGGAGGGCTATGATGAGTGGCGTAAGAAGAGTATACGTTGAAAAGAAGAAGCCTTTTGCTGTAAAGGCAAAGGAACTTCAGGAAGAGATCAGAGGTTATCTTAACATCAAAACAGTTACTGATGTTAGAGTGCTTATCCGCTATGACGTGGAGGGTGTTTCAGATGAGACATTTAAGACAGCGATGACAACTGTTTTCTCTGAGCCACCAGTTGATAATATAAGAGAGACAGACTTCGAGGCCAATGCTGATGACTTCTGTTATTCTATTGAATATCTTCCAGGTCAGTTTGACCAGAGAGCTGATTCGTGTGAGCAGTGTATCAGATTCTTAAATGAAAATGAGAACCCTGTTGTTCACACAGCTACAACTTACGTTGTTTCTGGTAAGTTTACTGATGAGGAGAAGGAGAAGATTAAGGAGCTCACAATCAACCCAGTTGATTCAAGAGAGGCAAGCGAGTCTATTCCTGAAACTCTTGTAACTAACTACAAGACACCAGCTGATGTCATCATATTTGATGGATTTAAGGATATGGCTGAGAAGGAGCTCAAGGATCTCTATGATTCTTTGAACCTTGCCATGACTTTCAAGGACTTTAAGTTCATTCAGGATCATTTTAAGAATGAAGAGAAGCGTGATCCTTCAATGACTGAGATCAGAGTACTTGATACATATTGGTCAGATCATTGTCGTCACACAACATTTGCCACAGAGCTTACAGATGTTAAGTTTAAGGATGGCTTCTTCAGAAAGCCAATCGAAGATACATACAAGGCTTACCTGAGTGATAGAGAGCAGCTCTACAAGGGTAGAAAGGACAAGTTTGTCTGCCTTATGGATCTTGCTCTTCTTGCAGCTAAGAAGTTAAGAGCTGAGGGCAAGCTTACAGATCAGGAAGAATCTGATGAAATCAACGCTTGTTCTATAGTAGTTCCTGTAGTTATCGATGGCAAGGAAGAGGAGTGGCTTGTAAACTTCAAGAACGAGACTCATAACCATCCTACAGAAATTGAGCCATTTGGTGGCGCTGCTACATGTCTTGGCGGAGCTATTCGTGATCCACTCTCAGGACGTACATATGTATACCAGGCTATGAGAATTACAGGTGCAGCAGATCCTACAAAGCCTATCAATGAGACAATCAAGGGGAAGCTTCCACAGAGAAAGCTTGTTACAGGCGCAGCTCAGGGCTACAGCTCATATGGTAACCAGATTGGCCTTGCAACAGGTTATGTAAAGGAAATCTACCACCCAGATTATGTTGCTAAGCGTATGGAGATTGGTGCAGTTATAGCAGCAGCTCCAAGAGCAGCAGTAAAGAGAGAAAATTCAGATCCAGGCGATATCATCATCCTTCTTGGCGGACGTACAGGAAGAGATGGCTGTGGTGGAGCTACAGGATCATCTAAGGTACATACAACTAAGTCTATCGAAGAGTGTGGCGCTGAGGTTCAGAAGGGTAATGCTCCTACAGAGCGTAAGATGCAGAGACTCTTCAGAAGACCAGAAGTTACAAAGCTTGTTAAGAAGTGTAACGACTTCGGTGCAGGTGGAGTTTCAGTTGCTATCGGTGAGCTCGCAGCAGGACTTAAGGTTAACCTTGACAAGGTTCCAAAGAAGTATGAAGGTCTTGATGGAACAGAACTTGCTATCTCTGAGTCACAGGAGAGAATGGCAGTTGTTATAGCTAAGGAAGATGTTGATGCGTTCCTTAAGTATGCAGCAGAAGAAAACCTTGAGGCTATTGAGGTCGCAGTTGTTACTGAAGATCCTAGACTTGTACTTACATGGAGAGGCAAGGATATTGTCAATATCTCTAGAGCTTTCCTTGACACTAACGGTGCTCATCAGGAAACAACAGTACTTGTTGATATCCCATCAGAGGATGCAGCAGTGCTTAAGCCAAGAAGTGTTGAAGATGTAAGAGGTGAGTGGTTAAAGGTATTAGCTGATCTCAATGAGTGTTCACAGAAGGGTCTTGTTGAGAGATTTGACTCATCTATCGGTGCTGGTTCAGTGCTTATGCCTTACGGTGGTAAGTACCAGCTCACAGAGACTCAGGCAATGGTTGCTAAGCTTCCAGTACTCAATGGCAAGTGTGATACAGTTACAATGATGTCATATGGATTTGATCCATATCTCTCAAAGTGGAGCCCATATCACGGTGCTGTCTATGCAGTTGTTGATTCAGTTGCTAAGATAGTTGCTGCAGGTGGTGACCTCACAAAGATTCACTTCACATTCCAGGAGTACTTCAGAAGAATGACAGAGGATCCAGAGAGATGGAGCCAGCCTTTCGCAGCTCTTCTCGGTGCTTATGCAGCTCAGCTCGGATTCGGACTTGGCTCAATCGGTGGTAAGGACAGTATGTCTGGTACATTCGAGGATATCGATGTTCCACCAACACTTTGTTCTTTCGCTGTTGATGTAGCTACAAAGCAGGATATCATCACTCCAGAGCTCAAGGCTGCTGGCAATGTTCTTGTAAAGTTTGATATCACTAAGGACGAGTACCAGCTTCCTGATTATGAGCAGATTAAGGAACTCTACGCAAAGATTACAGATATGATCCACAAGGGGCTTATCGTTTCAGCTTATGTCCTTGATTCAAATGGTATCGTTCCAGCTATCTCAAAGATGGCCTTTGGTAACGGCCTTGGCGTAGATATTGATTCATCAGTATCTAAGGAAGAGCTCTTTGCACCAATGCACGGCTGCATAGTAGCTGAAGTTCCTGCAGATAAGCTTGCAGAGCTCAGTGCTGATTATACTAAGGTCGGCGTGGTTAACGATGATAAGAGATTTACATATGATTCAGTTTCAATCAATCTTGAGGAGGCTTTGAGTGTTTGGAAGGATACATTGGAAAATGTATTCCCAACAAAGGCTTCAAAGGAGACTGATAAGGTTGAGAGTAAGCTTTACAAGGCTGATTCAATTCATATTTGCAAGAATAAGATTGCTAAGCCAACTGTATTTATTCCAGTATTCCCTGGCACAAACTGTGAGTATGACTCTGCTAGAGTCTTTGAGGAGGCTGGTGCTAATACAATCGTTAAGGTATTTAAGAACCTTGATGCTGAGGGAATCAGAGATTCTGTTGATGAGTTTGTAAAGTCAATCGAACAGTCACAGATTATTATGTTCCCAGGTGGATTCTCAGCTGGTGATGAGCCAGACGGTTCTGCTAAGTTCTTTGCCACTGCCTTCCGCAATGCAAAGATGAAGGAAGCAGTTGATAAGCTTCTCAATGAGAGAGATGGACTTGCTCTTGGTATCTGTAACGGTTTCCAGGCTATTATCAAGTTAGGTCTCGTGCCAAATGGTAAGATTACAGGACAGGATGCTAAGTCACCAACACTCACATTCAATACAATTAACAGACACATCTCAAAGGTGGCTTATGTTAAGGTTGTATCTAATAAGAGCCCATGGCTTGCTAATGCTGAGCTTGGTGGAGTTTATGCTAACCCTGCATCACACGGTGAGGGACGTTTCGTTGCACCTGATGATGTGCTTGCTGAGCTCTTTGCAAATGGTCAGGTTGCTACTCAGTACTCAGATACTGAGGGTAATGTAAGTATGGACGAGGAGTACAACTTCAATGGCTCTTATCTTGCAGTTGAAGGTATCACAAGTCCAGATGGACGTGTACTTGGTAAGATGTGCCATTCAGAGAGAAGAGGCGATGGAGTAGCTATGAATATCTTTGGAAATCAGGATATGCAGCTCTTTAAGTCTGGTGTTGATTACTTTAAGTAATTCTGAATATTTTCAGTAAATAGGCCAGCATGTGGATATCCATATGCTGGCATTTTTTAAAAGGTGGTAATTTGGGTAAGTTGGAAAAGAAATTTGGAAAATATGCAATTCCCAATCTTATGAGATATATAACCGTAATCTATGTGGTTGGATTTGTAATAGCAGTTTTTGGAAATGATATATATAGCCAGTTCTTGGGATTGGATATATCAAAGGTTTTGCAGGGACAGGTTTGGAGACTTGTAACATTTATATTGCAGCCCCCTTCAAACAGTATTATCTTCTTTGTGTTTGTTCTTTATTTTTATTATATAATTGGAACTACACTGGAGGCTATTTGGGGCTCTTTCAAGTTTAATCTCTATTATTTTAGCGGAATACTCTTCCACATAATTGCGGCTTTTATCATATACTTTATTTTTGGCGTATCATTTGCCTTCTCGACAGCCTATATCAATCTGGCTCTCTTTTTAGCTTATGCCATGGAAAGAGGAGAGGACAAGGTTCTTCTCTTCTTTATCATACCGGTAAAGATGAAAGTCTTGGGCATTATTGATGGTGTCTTTTTTGCTCTGACTATAATAGGTGGCTTCCTAACACCAATCCTTGAACAGAGCAGCCTTGGAATCTCAATATGGCTTGGCCTTTTTCGACTTGGAATACTGAGTTCGAGTTTTGCCATACCAGGATGCTATATTCAAGCTACTGCAGCCCTGGTTTCAATGCTAAACTTTATTCTATTCTTCTTCTGGGTTTTGAGACCAACTAAGTACAATAAGGTACAGGCCAACTACAGAAAAACTATGAAGACGGCTAAAAAAGCTCAGGAAGAGAGAGCTAGACAAGAACTGGCTAAAAGCTTATCAGGTCAGGACTTAGATCAAGATGAAAACAGGGGCAGGCTTAAGGACTTTACTTCTAAGATAAATGTGGGCAAGGCAAGACATAAATGTGCAGTTTGCGGTAAGACTGAGTTGGATGATTCTAGCCTAGAATTCAGATATTGCACAAAGTGTGAGGGTGACTATGAATACTGCATGGAACATCTCTACACTCATGTCCATGTTAAGAAAAACTAAAATAAATTTACAAAAGTAGATCGTTTACTTGCTTTAAAAAATTTTTTATGAGATAATAACACAGTTAATGGAAAAAAATATTCGGAGGTTAATTATGAAGAAGACCAAAATGATATGTACAATGGGACCTAATACCAACGACAGAGAACTCATCAAGCAGATGACTCTCGCTGGTATGGACATTGCAAGATTCAACTTTTCACATGGTGATCATGAAGAGCAGAAGGGAAGATTCCGTCTTGTAGAGAGCGTTAGAGAGGAACTCAATATTCCTGTAGCAACTCTTCTTGATACAAAGGGACCAGAAATTAGAACTGGCGTACTTAAATCAGGTAAGGATGTTGAGCTTAAGGATAACCAGAAGTTCACACTTACAACAAGAGAAATCGAGGGTGATGAGACAATCACATCAATCACATATCAGGGACTTCCTCAGGATATAACAAAGGGAAACACAATCCTTATTGATGATGGTCTTATTGAGCTCAGAGTTGAGGACGTTATCGATGGCACAGACATCGCATGTACAGTAATCAACGGTGGAAAGCTTGGTCAGAAAAAGGGTGTTAATGTTCCTAATGTAAGCATCAGACTTCCGGGTATTACAGATAAAGATAAAGACGATATCATTTTTGGCGCTGAGTTAGGTTTCGATTTCATCGCAGCTTCATTTGTAAGAAATGCAGCTTGTATCCAGGAAATCAAGGAACTTCTCTGGTCTCATGACAGTGATATTCCAGTTATCGCTAAAATTGAGAATGCTGAAGGTATCAAGAATATTGATGAAATTATCAGAATCGCTGATGGTATCATGGTTGCTCGTGGAGACATGGGTGTTGAGATTCCAGCTGAAGAAGTTCCACATATTCAGAAGGAAATCATCAAGAAGTGTAACGCTGCATATAAGCCAGTTATTACTGCTACACAGATGCTTGATTCTATGATTCGTAACCCACGTCCTACAAGAGCTGAGGTTACAGACGTTGCTAATGCTATCTATGATGGTACAGATGTTGTTATGCTTTCTGGTGAGTCTGCAAATGGTAAGTACCCACTCGAGGCTGTTAAGATGATGGCTAAGATTGCAGAGACAACAGAGAATAATATTGCTTCTAGAAATGCTGAGTATGCAAATCTTCACTCAAAGAGAAGCATTTCAAGTGCTGTAGTAAACGCTGCTGTACAGACAGCAGAGAATCTTGGCGCTAAGGCTATTGTATGTCCTACAATTTCAGGCTTTACAGCTAGACTTACATCAAAGCTTAAGCCAAGCGTAGAGATTATCGGCTGCACACCATATGAGAATGTTATGAGAAAGATGCAGATCTACTATGGAGTAAGACCTTTAAAGAGTGCAGTTGAGAAGTCAACAGACAATATTATTGATCATGCACTTGAGGTTGCAATTGCAGCTAACTACCTCAATGATGGCGATGTAGCTATCGTTTCTGCAGGTATCGCTACAAACTCTTCACCAACAGCTAAGCGTGGCTTAACTAATACAATGAGAGTTGTAACTATCTAATGAAATTTTTAAAATATATCCTTGTATGGATCCCCGTTATACTGATAGCATCCTTTATCTTTGGCTTTTCGGCTCAGGATGGAGAAGAATCTGGACATTTAAGCCATAAAGTTGCAGTATGCGTAGCTGACGTGACAGCAAATTTAAATCTTATAGAGGATAGTGACCAGGCTAGAAATAGCCTGGTCTCAAATATTGAGTACCCAATTAGAAAATGCGCCCATATGACAGAATACGCAGTGCTGACCCTAAGTATATTTATCGCCCTTGCGGTGTGTGGCTTGAAGTCACATAAGAGATATATATTTAGTTTTGTGCTTACAGTACTTTTTGCTTCTAGTGATGAGTTTCATCAAAGGTTTGTCCCTGGCAGATGCGGAACATACAAGGATGTGCTTGTGGATTCAATTGGGGCTCTGCTATGTCTTTTGATTCTGTTTTTAATAAATAGAATTATCAATAAAAGAAAAGTGACAAAGGAGATATGAAAAGATGACAGTTTATGACGAATTAGTGGAAAGAGGACTTATAGCTCAGGTCACTGATGAGGATAAAATTAAGGATCTTGTAAACAATGGAAAGGCAACTTTCTATATAGGTTTCGACCCAACAGCAGACAGCCTTCATGTAGGTCACTTCATGGCATTATGCCTTATGAAGAGATTGCAGATGGCTGGAAATAAGCCTATTGCTCTTGTTGGTGGTGGTACTGGAATGATTGGCGATCCATCCGGCAGAACTGATTTGAGAAGCATGATGACAATTGAGCAGATTGATCACAACTGTGAGTGCTTTAAGAAGCAGATGAGCAAGTTCATCGAGTTCGGTGAGGGCGATGGCAAGGCTATGATGGTCAACAATGCTGACTGGTTAAGAGATCTTAACTTCCTTGACTTTATGAGAGATATAGGCTCACACTTCTCAGTTAATGAGATGCTTCGTGCAAGAGCTTATGTAAATCGTATGGAGAGAGGACTTACATTCTTAGAGTTTTCATATATGCTTATGCAGGGCTATGACTTCTATATGCTTTACAACAAGTATGGTTGTAATATGGAGTTCGGTGGAGATGATCAGTGGTCAAATATGCTCGCTGGTACAGAGCTTATCAGAAAGAAGATGGGCGAGGATGCATACGCCTTGACAATCACTCTTCTCACAAACTCTGAGGGTAAAAAGATGGGAAAGACAGCTTCTGGCGCTGTATGGCTTGATCCAGAAAAAACTAGCCCATATGATTTCTACCAGTATTGGAGAAATGTTGACGATTCTGATGTTATCAAGTGTCTCAAGTTACTCACTTTCCTTCCACTCGAGGATATAAAGGCTATGGAAGCTTACGAGGGTGCTCAGCTCAATGAAGCTAAGGAAATTCTTGCATATGAGCTTACAAAGATGGTTCACGGAGAGGAAGAGGCTGTTAATGCTCAGAACACAGCGCGTTCAATCTTTGGTTCTGGAGATGCAGACACAATGCCTTCAGTTGAACTTGATGAGGAAAAGTTTGAGGAAGGTGCTATAGATATTATCACACTCGTATGTGAGTCAGGCCTTGCATCATCAAAGTCAGATGCAAGAAGATCAATCCAGCAGGGTGGAATCTCTGTAAATGGTGAGAGAATTATGACTATTGACGAGTCCTTTGCAAGAGACCTTTTTGTTGAGGGTGTAGTTGTAAAGAAGGGTAAGAAGAGCTTCAAGAAAGTATTGTTGAAAAGATAAGCTTAGATTGAAGAGGAATATATGAAAAAAGAAAATCAAGTATTATTTAGAATTATGGCAGAGCTGGTTTTGCTCCTTGCCTTGATGACTGATGTGCTTGTAACTGTACTATTTTCGCTGTTTAAAATCAATGTTGAGGCCATGACCTCACTTGATTTTAATCAGCTTTTTTCAGCTGTATATGCATATGAGTGTAATAAAACAATCTATTACTCTATGGCCAATGTAGTGCTCTTTTGTACAATTGGAGCGATTCTTGGCTTACTCTTTAGAGTTAAGGGCTCTGCATATATTACTAAGTATGCTGCCATATCAGGAATGTGCCTAGGCGTATTGTCAATTATTATTTACGCATTTCAGGCCAATAGCAAATTTCAGCTTTTCTTGCTCATGTTAACATGGGATGACGGCTATGCTAGGGTCAGAGCCAAGTTTTTGAATCCGCCTTTCCTTATAAGCGGAATTATAGCTATGCTGCTAGGAATATTGATATACATTTATACCAATATGTCCCAGATTGGCAAGCTTAAGGTTTATTATGACAGTAGGCTGAATTCTATAAAATTACTTACACCTATTATTTTAGCAACTCTGCTTTTTGGTCAGCTGATTCCTTACACATTTGCAAGACTGGCTTCAATGTCAAGAATTGAGACCACATACACAGTTGAGGTCTCCTTGTCCCAGATTATGGACCAGTATGTCTATATGGGGGACAGAATATTTGCCATGCCGGCATTTATTCTCTTTGCTTATATGATTTTGGACAAGGCTATAAAAGTAAAACTCAAGAGGGCTTTTAAGGCATTTTTATTGATTCTTACAAGCTTAATCCCAGCATTTGTCGAGATTGTAAGACTGATTATAAACTCACCAAAGATACTGGGCCAGTACACAGGCCTTGTTGAAACGGCAGATAGCATAGAGGCTACATTTTTGCCCTATATAATTATGAGATTGTCAACAATAGTCCTGCTTGCCATTCTTGTATTTATCACTTATAGACAGGAAACAAAAAAAGCAACCTGGCCTATTATAGGAATCTACGCCTGCCTATCATTGATTCTTGTGGCTGTGAGCGTGCTATTTTTCGGCATTTCGGTTGCTTTATATGTATATGTAATATTAAATTTAATAACTTCAATTATCGTTTACAAGCGATAAGTTCCTTGTAGAGGCTTCTGCTATGAGAGAGTAGTTGGTGTAATAAACCACGAAACCAGGTTTTGCCTGGGCTGGTTTCTTAACCTCCTTCTTGATAACATAGTCGACCTCTACTTTTTTTTGCTCTCTTCCTTTTGAGTAGTAGGCGGCCAATGCTGCAGCTTCCTCAAAAGCCCTGTCTGGAACCTGATCCATAGACTTGCCCTCAGTTCTTAGGATGACATGGGAGCCAGGCATCTGCTTAGCGTGGAACCAAAGATCAGCATTGCTTGCAAATTTAAAGGTCAACTCATCGTTTTGGTAGTTGTTCTTGCCAATATAGATATCAAATCCATCACTCGATATGTAGTGAAGAGGCTTGTTTTTAGACTTCTTTCTGTTCTTCAAAGAGCTGTGAACATAGCCTGAATCAATAAGCTCCATCTTTACATCAGCCAAATCTTCCTCAGATTCAGCAATATCAAGCGCTGTAGAGATGGATTCCAGGTGGAGGGCCTCGGCTTTAGTCTCTACGATCAGCTTAGATTCGGCTTCAAAAGTTCTTTTGAGTTTGTTATATCTCTCAAAATACTTGACTGACATCTCGCGAGGACTCAAATCAGGATCGAGAGGAATCTCAACTTCCTCGTTAGTGTAGTAATTTAGGGCCTTAAAGGACTTGCTGCCTTCTTTGATATTGTAGCCATAAGTGTTGATGAGTTCGCCGTAAATTCTGTATTTGTCTCTTTTTTGGGTAGAGGCAAGCTGCTTTTCTTGAATATCAAGCTTTCTGTAAACTCTTTCCAAGTGGTTTGAGACAATCTTTCTTAGGTCATAAGACTTCTGTCTCATGCGGCTGCTCTTGTCTTTAGCGGCATAGTAGGCTATTATCAACTGACTTATAGAGTCAAAATGGCTCTCTTCCTTGTAGGAACTAAGGCTGATAGAAGAGAAGTCTTTTGGCTCACCATCTTCGTAATAGACGCTAGGACTAAATTCGCCTTCCTTTACCAGTTTCATAATCTCGTCAAAACTTTCATAGAGCTTTTCTAAATCAGCTTCTCCCACACAATTAGCAGGAATATCGCAGTCGAGTTTGGCTCTCAAAGCCATCTCGTAGGCTATGCTTGGACTTAAACCTGTGTATGAGGAATATATAGCCTTGATAAGATCCATTGGCTTAGAAGCAATGGCTGAGATAAAGGCATCCTTTGTGGTTTCAAGTGGATTTAGCTTATTGGAGCTGTCAGGTATAAAATAAGTTCTTCCTGGTAAAACCTCCCTGACTGAGGACATAGAGGCAGACACTCTCTTGATAGAGTCTAGTATAGTGTCACCATCAAGGAAGATTATGTTGGAGTATTTGCCCATAAATTCGCAAACAATTTTCTTAGTTCTGAGGTCACCCATCTCGTCCAAATGCTCAACCTCAATGCTGATGATACGCTCCAAGCCAGGCTGTGTGATTGCAGTGATGCGGCCATTTCCCAAGTGCTTCCTCAAAAGCATGCAGAAATTAGGCGCAGTCAGAGGGCTTGGCTTGTTGGTTTCTGTCAGATATATGAGGGGGAGAGAAGCGTTGGCGCTGATTGATAGTTTATAATTATTGCCAGCGTTCTTGATGGTGATTAAGAGCTCATCAGCCTCCGGCTGGGCTATCTTGTAGAGTCTTCCGCCTACAAGCTTATCACTCAATTCTTTTCTTAAATTGCTTATTACAATTCCGTCAAATGCCATTTTTATATTAAGGCTTGGCCTAGATTAGGTCTATTAAGCCCGTCTCCTTTGAAAAATTAAATATATTGTACTTTAGAATATGGAAAAAGGCAAGGAAGGAGACCTTGGCCCTAGAAGGATAAGTTAAAAAAGACCTGGCAGAATTATGCCAGGTCTTTAAAGATTCTAAATATTAGATTTAAATATTAGATTAGAATATTAGATTTAATATTTACTGAAAAGGATTACTCAGTAAGGCCCTTATTCTCAACTTCAAGCTTCTTCATAGCGCGAACTTTGAGTGAAAGTCCGAAGAGGTTGATGAAACCATCAGCATCATGGTGATCATAGAGATCTCCAGTTGTGAATGAAGCGATTGACTCATTGTAGAGTGAGTATGGAGATGTTGTGCCGGCCTTGATGATGTTGCCCTTGTAGAGCTTGAACTTAACCTGACCTGTAACTGTCTCCTGAGTTGTTGAAACAAAAGCTCTGAGAGCGTCGCAAAGAGGTGTGAACCACTTTCCTTCGTAGATAACCTGAGCTAACTTGTTAGCGATATCAAGCTTAACTGTTGTTGTATCACGATCAAGGATAAGCTCCTCGAGCTGCTGGTGAGCTTCGTAAAGAATTGTTCCGCCTGGAGTCTCATAAACACCACGAGACTTCATACCTACAACTCTGTTCTCAACGATATCAATGATACCAATACCATGCTTGCCACCGAGTACGTTGAGTGTGCGGATGATGTCAGAAACCTTCATCTTCTTACCGTTAACTGCAACAGGAACACCCTTCTCGAAGTCGATAGTTACATACTCGCCCTCGTCTGGAGCATCTTCTGGGCTTACGCCGAGTACAAGTAGGTGCTTGTAGTTAGGCTCGTTAGCTGGATCCTCGAGCTCGAGACCTTCGTGGCTGATGTGCCAGATGTTACGGTCACGGCTGTAGCTTGAATCTACAGAGAATGGAAGATCGATTCCGTGAGCTCTGCAGTATGCAATCTCATCTTCACGAGACTGAAGTGTCCACTTAGAATCTCTCCATGGAGCGATAATCTTGATATCAGGAGCGAGAGCCTTGATTGCAAGCTCGAAACGAATCTGATCGTTACCCTTACCAGTAGCACCGTGGCAGATAGCAACAGCGTCTTCTTTTCTGGCAATCTCTACAAGTCTCTTAGCGATACATGGTCTAGCCATTGATGTACCAAGAAGGTACTTGTTCTCGTATACAGCATGTGCCTGAACACATGGAACAATATAGTTATCACAGAAATCATCTGTAAGATCTTCTATGTAAAGCTTACTTGCGCCACAGGCCTGTGCTCTCTCATCAAGTCCATCAAGTTCTTCACCCTGTCCACAGTCAACACATACGCAAACTACATCGTAGCCATATGTCTCCTTTAACCAAGGAATGATAGCTGTAGTGTCAAGTCCACCTGAATATGCAAGAATAACTTTTTCACTCATAAATAACCTCTTTCTGCGTTATAACGCTTATTAAATGTATAAATGACCGCAATACTTAAGCGACCTTATCTATAATAAGTCATAGGAGGGGAAATTGCAATATAAAAATATTTATTTTTATGCATAAAAATATGAATAAATGCATAATTATGTAATTTGGCAAAAAATAGCTTTACATGACATTAAAAGTTGCTATAATGATAATATTCGATTTGAATTTGTCCTGCATTAAATGGGATGAATCTGAATAATTATTAATGAATCTTAAGAATATGAAAGTGAGGCAGATTATGAATATAATCGATGGTGGTATTACAAGTGCCAAGGGCTTTAGCGCTGCTTCTTTTTGCGCTGGAATTAAATCTACAGCTAAAGATGATATGGCAATGATAGTATCAGACACTCCTTGCCTTGTGGCAGGAACATTCACTACCAATAAAGTATTTGCCGCTCCTGTAAAGTGGGATAAAAAGGTTGTATATGAAAGCCCATGCGCTAATGCAGTTGTTATTAATAGCGGCATTGCCAATGCATGTACTGGCCAGAAGGGCGACGAGACTTGTGAGGCAGAGGCCAGTGCTGTTCAGTCTGTTTTAGGTTTTGATAAAAACACAGTTCTTCTCGCTTCAACTGGAGTTATTGGTATGCAGCTTCCTATGGATAAGATAGTTGGCGGTATTAAGGAACTTGCAGGCAAGCTTGATTATTCTGCTCAGGCTGGAACTGATGCAGCTATTGCTATTATGACTACAGACACTGTAAATAAGCAGGTTGCTTGTAATGTAGATATCAACGGAGTTACAGTTACTGTCGGTGGTATGTGCAAGGGCGCAGGTATGATTCACCCTAACATGGCTACTATGCTCTGCTTTATCACTACAGATGCCCTTATCAGCAAGGATGCCTTGCAGAAGATGACATCAAGCATTGTCGATGATTCTTTCAATATGATCAGTGTAGATGGAGACACATCAACTAACGATACAGTGCTTGTTATGGCCAATGGTGAGTCTAAATGTGACCTTATCAAGGAGGGCACAGAGGCCTACGACAAGTTCTATCAGGCTCTCTCTTATGTTCTCACTGAACTCAGCAAGAAGATTGCCGGGGATGGCGAGGGATGTACATGTCTCTTTGAAGTAAAGGTCCTCAATGCTAAAGAAAGACAGACTGCTAGAAGGCTTGCAAAATCTGTAGTTACGTCAAATCTTACTAAGGCTGCCATCTTTGGACATGATGCAAACTGGGGCAGAATTCTCTGTGCTCTGGGTTATTCAGGTGCTGATTTTGATCCTGAAATTGTGGACATCTACTTTGAGTCTGAAGCTGGAAAGCTCAAGATTGTTGAGAATGGATGCGCAACTGATTACAGTGAAGAAGAGGCTACAAAGATTCTTTCTAAGAACCCTGTCACTGCAATCTGTGATATCAAGCAGGGCGATGTCGATGCTACAGCTTGGGGCTGTGACTTGACATTTGACTATGTAAAGATTAATGCTGATTACAGAAGCTAATATTTAGGCTTACAGAAGCTAAGGCTTTGGCTTATTTAAGCCAAGACTGAGGCTTATGGAAAAAGTGAATTTGTTTGATTTGAATATTTATAAAAGAGGAGTAGTTAATTATCATGGAACTTGAAGAGGAATTAAATAAGGCAAAAATACTTGTTGAGGCTCTGCCTTACATTCAGAAGTTTAGTAAGAAGATCATCGTTGTTAAGTATGGCGGAAGCGCTATGGTTGATGAAAAGCTTAAGAAGAGCGTTATTCAGGATGTTGTACTTTTAAAGCTTGTTGGCTTTAAGCCAATCATCGTTCACGGTGGCGGCAAGGAAATCAGTGGTTGGGTAAAGAAGGCTGGAATGGAGCCAAGATTTGTCAATGGACTCCGTGTTACAGATGAGCCAACTATGGAGATCGCTGAGATGGTACTCAACCGCGTCAACAAGAGCCTTGTGTCTATGATTCAGGAGCTCGGCGTTAAAGCTTGCGGTATCAGTGGTAAGGATGGCGGCCTTCTCAAGGTTGAGAAGAAGACATCTAACGGTGAGGATATAGGTTATGTAGGCAATGTGACGGATGTAGACACAACATTGGTGGATTCCCTACTCGAAGATGATTTTATCCCTGTAATCTGTCCTATCGGTTATGATGATAGCTTCCATTCATATAATATCAATGCAGACGATGCGGCATGCGCAATAGCTAGAGCTGTTGGAGCTGAAAAGTTGGCCTTCCTCACAGATATAGAGGGTGTCTACAAGGATTACAATGACAAGTCAAGCCTTATCTCAGAGCTCACTACTCGCGAGGCAAGAGAGCTTCTTGAGGGAGATTCAATCGGAGGCGGAATGCTTCCTAAGCTCAATAACTGCATAGATGCCGTTGAAAATGGTGTATCAAGAGTGCATATCCTTGATGGAAGAATTCCACACTGCTTATTGCTTGAAATCTTCACTAACAAGGGTATTGGTACAGCTATTCTTGGTGAAAATGCAGAGAGATTCTTCAGTTAAGACTAAGACTCTTACAAGATTTTATAGTTAAGACAAAAATTAACAAATTCTTTTAAAAGATGGGAGAATATCATGAATACAGAAGAAATAATTGAAACAGCCGAAAGTAAACTTATTCATACCTATAACAGATATCAGATTGTCCTTGAAAAGGGCCAGGGTGTCAGACTCTATGACCACAATGGAAAGGAATATCTTGATTTTGGAGCAGGTATTGCTGTATTTGCCCTGGGTTATAACAATAAGGAATACAATGATGCTCTTAAGGCTCAGGTTGACAAGCTTATTCATACATCTAACTACTTCTATAACGAGCCAGCTATGGAGGCTGCTTGTGCTGTAACTAAGGCTACAGGTCTTGATAGAGTTTTCTTTACCAATTCAGGTACAGAGGCCATCGAGGGCGCTATTAAGCTCGCAAAGAAGTATGCTTACTTAAAGACTGGTTCTACTGATCACGAGATTATTGCTATGAAGAAGTCATTCCACGGCAGAAGTATGGGTGCCTTGGCTGTAACAGGAAACAAGCACTATCAGGAAGCATTTGGCCCTATGATCCCAGGCATTAAGTTCGCTGACTACAATGATTTAGACAGCGTGAAGGCTCTTATCAATGATAAGACATGTGCTATCATCTTCGAGACAGTTCAGGGCGAGGGCGGAATTTATCCAGCCACTGAGGACTTTATCAAGGGTGTTAGACAGATCTGTGATGAGAAGGGCATTCTCATGATTCTTGATGAAATTCAGTGTGGAATGGGACGTACTGGTACTATGTTTGCTTACGAGCAGTACGGTATCAAGCCAGATGTTGTTACAATTGCAAAGGCTATAGGTTGTGGAGTTCCTTTGGGCGCATTTGTGGCTAAGGATGAGGTTGCAAAGGCTTTAGTTCCTGGCGATCACGGCAGCACTTATGGAGGAAATCCTCTTGCATGTGCAGCTGCAGCTAAGGTATTTGAGCTCTTTGACAAGTTAAATGTACTCGATAATGTTAAGGAAGTTGGAGCTTATCTCTCAGACAAGCTTGAGGAATTAAAGAGTCAGAATCCATTGGTTGTTGATCACAGAGGAATCGGCCTTATTCAGGGAATAGAGCTCTCTGTAAGCCCATCGGAAGTTATCAAAAAAGCTCTCGATGAGGGACTTATCCTCTTCTCAGCAGGGGCTAATGTGGTTCGTTTTGTTCCACCTCTTGTAATCACAAAGTCTGATGTTGATGAGATGATAGAGAAATTAAGCAAAGCACTTAATTCCGTAGGTTAATTTTTATGAAAAAGATATATAGAAAACTACTTGCCTTAATATGCATCAGTGCTACTCTTTTTGCCACATCATGTGCCTCTAGAGATAAGAGCTCTGTGGCTGATATTAATCTGTCAGGTCAGCAGACCATAACTATCTGGTACTATGATTCAAAATATGAGCCTTATCTAGAATATGTAGCCAAAAAGATTAAAGCGTCCAATGAGTTGATTGATGTAAAGTACGAGTGTAAGGACAAGAATGAATACCTTGAGCAGATCTATAATGCCTCAGTAAGAGAGGATAAGGGACCTGACTTGTATCTCATGAATTCATCGGATACAGAGAAGGCAGTTAGCATGGGTATTGCGGCTGAAAACAGCACCTATGCCCAGGCTTACACTGAGGCCAAGTATGGCAGAGCAGCTATGGATTCCATGACATATAACTCAAGAATCTATGGTTACCCAATATCCTTCAGAGTGCCTTTTATGGTCTACAATACCAAGGTTGCAAGCAAACCTACTTCTTTTGATGACATAAAGAATTTTGTAGAAAACTATAAGGTAAACAGTGATAATGAAAAGATTGAGACTCTGGTTGCCTGGGATATTGACAGCGTTTTGATTAATTATCCATTCACTTGCTCAAGCATAGAGATTGGTGGTTCCTCAGGCGATGACTCTCATTCAATAGTGGTAGATTCAAAGAGATTGGCAGAGTATATGACAAAATTCCATGAGTTTAAGGGAATTTATGGCATGGACCCTGACAAAATTACTACAGATTACTGCGCTAAGAATTTTGCTGAAGGCAAGATCGCATATACTATAATTGATTCAGACCACTTGGCTATGCTTGACAGCAGCGGAGTTTCTTATGAGGTAGTGCCTGTTCCTTCGCTGTCAGACAGCAATGAAGCAAAGGCTCTCTCGGAGACAACATCTGCCTATGTCAATGCATTTTCCAAGAACTTGTCAGCAGCAAAGGCTGTAGCTCATGCTCTTAGTTACGAGTATGCTGATCAACTTTATTTATCTTGTGGCTTGATGAGCGCTAAGAAGATGGATATTAACAATGATAACTATAAATTGACTCACTCAGTAGTTTACAATGTCTATGAGAAATCACAGCCTAGGGCTCAGTTTATAGGACAGAACTATTACTACTCTCTTTTCCAGATTATGCTCACAAAGGTGTGGGATGATAAGATAGACAGTAGTGATGCAGTTAAGGAGTTTAGCAGTAAGGCCTATGGCAGACTCAGTGACCTAGAATCAGATTCGGGCCTTAAGTAATTAGAAGAATGGAAATAATATGAGCGAAGATTTATATAAGATTCAGGGCATAGTTAACCTGAAAAAAGGAGAGGGCCGCACTCTTAAAACAGGTGGCGCCTGGGTTTATGACAATGAGATTGCCAGCATTATGGGCGATTTTGAAGATGGAGTATTGGTTGAAGTTAAAGATTTTGACGGCTACTTTATGGGAATCGGTTTTATAAACCGTAAGTCAAAAATTACAGTTCGCATGCTGACCAGAAGAAGCAGAGAATTTAACAAGGAAAGCTTGGAAAAGAAGGTTAGAGATGCGATCAGCTATAGAATGCTCACAACAGACACATCTTCATGTAGATTGATATTTGGAGAGGCTGATTTTCTACCAGGAATCGTGGTTGATAAGTTTGAGGACGTCTTAGTTGTTGAGTCACTCGCTCTTGGAATAGACAGATTAAAGATGGATATTCTTGAAGCTGTAAAAAAGGTACTTGGCGAGTATGGCATTTCTGTCAGAGGAGTATATGAGAGAAGTGATGCCAAGGTGAGACTCCATGAAGGCTTGCCAAGATTTAAGGGCTTTATAGGTCCTGAATTTGACACAAAGGTTATGATTACTGAAAATGGAGTCAAGTACTATGTCGATGTTCTTGATGGCCAGAAGACAGGCTTCTTCCTTGATCAGAAATACAACAGAAAGTCTATATGGAATGTTGCAAGAGGAGCAAAAGTCCTTGATTGCTTCACTCATACTGGTTCCTTCGCCCTAAATGCTGCAAAAGCTGGGGCTAAGTCTGTATTAGGTGTTGATGCTTCTGAATTAGCAGTGGCACAGGCCAGGGAAAATGCTGAATTAAATGGACTGTCTGATATTGCTAAGTTTGAGTGCCATGACGTCTTTGATCTTTTGCCAAGTTTTGAGAAGGCTGGCGAAAAATTTGACCTTATAATTCTTGATCCACCAGCTTTCACTAAGTCTAGAGATTCGGTAAAGCAGGCTGTAAAGGGCTATAAAGATATCAACTTGAGAGCAATGAAGTTGGTAAAGGATGGAGGCTTCCTCGTTACTTGTTCATGCTCACACTTTATGACACCTGAACTCTTCAGACAGACAATTGGTCAGGCTGCAAGAGATGCCCACAAGAAGGTTAGACAGATTGAATATAGAACACAGAGTATGGACCATCCAATTTTGTGGAATTCACAGGAATCTCTCTATCTCAAATTCTACGTCCTTCAGATTGTTAATGAAATTTGATAGCTTTTGCCAGTTTTGATAATAAATATGTGAATTTAACCATATGTAAAATTACTCATAAGCGAGCAAACGTTAATAAAATGCAATCAAAATTAACAATTTAGACATGTATACATAAAGCAGAATAATTGAAAGTGAATTAGCTTTGTACTATAATTAGTACAAAGCTAATTGTGTTTATATGTGAATTTTTAATTGTGTGTGTGATAAAAATTTGGCGGCATATTACTTGAAAAGTGAGTAATTGAGAACATAAGTCAATCAGGGAAGATTGTTCTTATGTTGCCATTCGTTTATATGAAACGGAGGTAATGTTATGAGCAGGGACTCTTTTGTTAAAAAAATATCAATATTTGCTTTAATGTCGGGCTTGAGTTTTGCCTCAGTTCTCATGATTGGCAGCGAAAAGGTAGAGGCTGCAACAATTCCATCATCATCTAGTTTAGATATTGAAGGTAATATCTATAACGCCGATCTCAATGGAGATGGCTCAGTAGATTCAGCTGATTTGGTTCTTTTTAAGAGATATCTTTTGGGATATGACATTGAAGGAGCTGAAAAGATTCAGGATATGAATGGAGATGGAACGATTGATATCTCTGATATGCTAAAGATTATTTCTTATATTGGAGACAATGGTGGAGTGGTTGAAAAGTGTAACCTTGATCGCAATGATACCTATTATCCATATGAATATGCATACAGAACCGGAGATGTGGGAGCTATTATCAAGAGCGGCCAGACATACGGTAATGCTTATGGAGTTGACAGTTTGAGCTTATCTCAAAAGTACAAGGTTTATCAGGGAGTTTGTGATGTTATGGATCAGGCACTTGATAAGGATTCTGAATTCGAGGCTGAGAGATTTGTTCATGATTACCTTGTAAACAACTGTGACTATGATACAGAGAATTATCAGAAGTATATAGATGGCAAGATTAAGGATGTACCTTGGATTTCACATATGGCTGAGGGAGTCTTTATCAATAAACTTGCTGTGTGCGATGGCTATGCATCAGCATTTAAGATGTTTATGGACATGTTAGGTGTTGATTGTAAGCTGATAG
>Ga0326512_10000219_pt1 | contig 49627 bp, 80 predicted proteins | sample 1_2617_0518_D_FD_203652 | JGI IMG/M metagenome (GOLD analysis project Ga0326512, IMG submission 203652) | Bovine rumen microbial communities from UC Davis, California, United States - 1_2617_0518 | ecosystem: Host-associated > Mammals > Digestive system > Stomach > Rumen | place: USA...
GATGCGGATAGCGCGGACAAGATTCTCTACACAGGAGGTTACGATTTCACGCTCTCGATGCATGACGAAGTCGCGAAGATGGTGGCCGCCGATGTGCCGTACGTTTCCATATCCGACCACGTTATATTCAAGCCGGAATCCCTCGTCGCCGTGTACGAAAACGTCTATTTTTCGTTCAACGACCCTACAATTCGCAGTTTAGACATCAACCTCGACAAATCGAGGCTCAATTCATGCATCTTCTCGACAGTCATCTTCCGCAACTGCCGGTTCTCCGACTCTAGAGGAACCGGTGGCGGCTTACAGTTCGTGACACACTTCGGAACGATTGAAAGGGTCATATTCGAGGACTGCACGTTTGACGACGACACGAAGCTCGTTATAGACAAGGGAGTGACTGTAGCTCTCGTACGGTGCAATGTACGCCACGACATGTCATGCACTTCGTTTTCTACAGCGGTTCCAGAGAATTCTTTAATCTTGTACGACACGCTCTCCGGCGACGTACATACTGACTGCGTCGACTACGTCATTATCGACGGAAACGCCAATGACAAGTCCGGGGATGACACGAGCAGAGTCCACTTGCACGTGGTGAAGACGAAAGGCGTCTCCATATTTAACAGCGTCGACAAGTGCAACGCCATATTCGTCTACCACTGTCACGGCTTCGTGGAACTCACCCGTGCGTATGCCAAGCATCTCTACATAAACGACTCCATAACCGCGCTCAAGGCGTCAATGTCCGAAGTCGAGACAGCTCGGTTCGACGATACCGTGTTCACGTCGCTGTACGCCCCGTTCACGAAGTTCGGCACGATTACGGCGAACGGCGTGGTCTGCAAGGTAATCGAATCCGAACCGGAATCGGTCAAGATGGTCGCCGCCGTATGCTCACGCGGTCTGCCGGAGACGCCTATCACTCTTTACAAGAAGGCGAACTACGTGGCGTACTCGTTTTTCAGTCATTCCGTTACCGGGTTCGCCCAGGTCATCGTCGTCCTCGAAGTCCCGGCATCTGCAACAAAGCACTACGACACCGACGACCATAAGATCCGCGTGTCCGAAGCCAAGATCGTCAACATCCTTGACATCGAGGGCAAGCCGATGAAGCTCGCGAGGAAACACTCGGTCACGTCAAAGCACGACCCGTTTTTCACGTACGAGATAGGGAAGACAGTAACGCCGACGGAACCGTTCGAAGATTCTGACCGAACATGCGCGTCCGGAATCCACGGATTCCTCGACATCGAGGAAGCAATCAAATACTAGAGGATTATTTCAATGGATAACGGCATTAAATCGATCTCTCCAGCAGCCATCCGCGAGAAGGACCCGACGTTCCGTGGATGCAGTGCCGACGGCAACTCTGCCGACTGCGTCGTAACGGTCACACAGGACTTCTCGTTCAAGCAGTTCTTGGACGAACACGCAAGGACAGGTCCCGGAACCCTACCCATGCCGAAAAGCCAGAAAAGTCAACAGAAACTCGACTTCGTATCCTACGACAACATCGTAATCGTCGAGAACGTCGTCTTCAAGCCGGACCCGGAAAACAAATCGACACTGAAGATCACACTTGAGGGCTCGAAATTCGACGATACCGTGGATATCGTCTTCAAAAACTGCCGGTTCGGCGACCCTTTACGCTCCGAATTCTCGCCGACCGTCGCCATCGTGGTCGGAAGGCGGGTCAACGCGTCGTTCGAGGACTGCACATTCGACAGCTACATCAACTTATTGATGGGCGACTATGCGTCGGCAGGAGTTGTAAGGTGTTACTGCCCGGACGGCCTGAACGTATCGTCGTGCGGACATTGCTCATGCACGTCCTTCAGCATGTTCGACTCGAAGTTCGGCGTTCTCTACGTGTCTTACTCCAGAACAGTGTGCATCGACGACAACAATATCGACTACGAGCACAAGGTAGTGACTATTACCGGGGCGGAATACGTCAAGCTGTTCAACTTCAAGACCGACCCGGTCGTAAACATCTGGAAGTGCCACGATTACGTAGACATCGGCAATTGCAGAATCTTCTCCATGTACGTAAGGGATTCGGTCGTGAGCATGGAAATGCTGGGCTCGCACGTACATTTCATCAGGTTACTGGACTCCGTTATAAAGAGGCTCAGCATGCCGGAGTCCGAGGTCGAAAACCTGTCGGCTGACGGCACGACGTGCAAGGCGGTCGACAAGTCGCCGAAGCGCATCGGATTCGCCGCATCGACAAGGTCGTACGGTTTCCCCCAGACGACGGCACGGCTCTACAAGAAGGCGTTAGTGCACAAGAATTTCGTCGACCTGTCACCTCAGAGTATCATAGTCGTCCTCGACGTACCCGAGTCCGCCAAGAAGAACTATGACCACGCTACACGCAAGGTCCGCGTGTCCGAGGCAACCGTGGTAAAGTTCCTCGACCTCGAGAAGAACGACTACACTCCGCCAACGGGGTACACTGTACGCTCATCGCACGACCCCGACTTCGTCTACAAAACCGGCGACGTGGTCAATCCGACACTCCCGTTCGCCGAAAACGACCAGGCGTGCGCCCCAGGCATCCACGGCTTCCTCGACATCGAGGACGCGATCAACTACTAGGAACAAGACATGATAATCATACCGCAGTCGCTGTCATGCGACAACCCAGACAAGATATTCACCGACGCCCCGGCCAAGTCGCCTAAGTACCTGGTCAGGTACAGGGTGTCAGAATGCCATTTCAACGGCACCGTCTCCCTCTGCCTCAACAAGAAGCCGTCCGGCGACAGACGTCTGGAGTACATCTTCGACTCGTGCGTCTTCGACGGCTCCGTCGTCATCCTCGCCACCGAGGGTACAAGGCTGAGGTTTAACAACTGCGCGTTCGCCAAGTCCGTCACGGTCCGCGTGTCCTCCTCCGCCATATTCCACTGCTGCACATTCACGGAACCGGCATACGTCTACGCCGACCCCCCGTACAGCACGCGTGCCGTGTTCGACTCGTGCTCGTTCAAGGACGGTCTCTCGTACGCCCTGACCACATGCGGCCTGGAATCGGTGCTCATGTCCAGGGTGGGCAAGCTGTACAACTCGGGCATCGCGTTCGACGGGGCGAGACACGTCTCCATCGACCACGCCGTCCTCGACGAAGTGTCCGTCTCGCACTCGGAACACGTCACCTACGACAAAACACTGGTCCGCGTCACCGACTCCGCCGTGAACTTCCTCGCGTTAAGCAACGCCTATGCCGGCATATCCCTCTGGCGGTCAGTCGCAGACACACTCGTCATCCGCGACACCTCGCTCTTGTCGATCCGTACCCCCCTCTCGACCGTAGGAAAGCTCGTCTCCGACCACTCCGCATTCAGCCCGGCAGACTCCTTCACCAAGGACGACCTCGGGCATGCCCTCAAGGACGTCCCCGTGTTCGCGTTCCCCTACGAGCGCGGCATATACAACACCCCGCTCACCCTCTTCAAGAAGGTCAGGACATACCTCGGCATCGGACCGCTCAAGATACCGGTCGGACACGCCTTAGCCGTCCTCAAGGTCCCGGACACCGCCAGACGGTTCTACGACACCGAGTCGGGAAAGGCTAGGGTAGAAAGGGCTACCGTAGAACGCTTCATCCGCAAGCCCTTCTTCCTCTCCGCCTATTCCCTCTACGACAACTCCTTCCGATACAGGAAGGGAAAGAAGGTCGAGCCCAGGCACGGTCTATTTGACCCCAACAGCGTGGCTTGCGCCCCAGGCATACACGGCTTCCTCTCCGAAAAGGAAGCGAAGGAGTACGACTACTGATGAGACAAACATTCAGGTGGACAAGGCCGGATTCCGCAAACCCGGCTGACAACATCCCCTTCTGGCTCCAGGACCTCGTAAAGAGGGAACTGGTACGCCCCGACCACGAAGAGTGCAGACTCTGGGTCAATACGCCCGGTGGCGGAGCGACAGACTGCTACAGGGGCGACACCATAGTATACGTGGTAGACGGAAACCGCGAGTTCCTCACCGTATTGCCCACCAGCCTCGGACCTGTAACGGACATAGACACCGACAGCGTCACGCTCTCCCCCATAGCGGACAGGGAAACCCTAAGAGCCCTCGACACCCTCGGACACTGGCTCAAGGTCAACAGACACCAGGGAAGCCCGCTCGCACGATTCGGCAAGGACAGGGTCGAACACGTACTCTCCGAACTCGCAGACCTCAAGAACTGGCTGGTAAGGTAACATGACGCCCTATATAGGGCTCCGGGTACCCCCCAGGCACATTTTTTGAAAAATGCCGCATACAGGCTCCGTTTTTACCCCGTACGGGTCAGACGGAGCCCTTTATAATATTTGAAATACCCCCCAGGCATAGTAGGTTCGGGTCCGGGCTCGCCAGACCCGGTTTTTCATTTCCGGAAATTTCGTACCCATGAAAAAATAGTTGTTTTCCTACCCCCACCCCCTTGTCTGCCGGGTCGTGGCGAGGCAGAGCATGTCCCCGGAGCGGGAGCTGTCTGCCGGGCGTGGGAGCATGTGGTCGGAGTACCGGCTTGTCCCAGCCGTCTGCCGGGTCGGAGCTGTCCCTGGGGAGACCGATGATCCACTGGGCGAGGGTGACCGGGCGGAACGTAAACCCCTTCAAGAAAACAGTGCTCAAATGTACCCTACGGGGATTTAGGTCTATATAGACTCCGCACGTCAGCACGTCAGCGGTCGCACGTCAGCGGTCGCACGTAAGCACGTCAGCAAGCCCACGCAAGCGGTCAGCGGTGCAAACGTAAACCATAGAGAGAAACGAGCTGTAAAACGCTCTTACGGCGAAAATCGGCTCAGAAAAGTCTGCTCCTACTCCCTGGCTTGGATTGGGCTTCCGATTGGGCGTTATCTGTGCTACGTGCTCAAGGCACTCGGCTGAAAGGGTTCGGCTGAGGGCGAGAGAGAGGATTAAGGCGGTTTTACTCCCTATAATCCGCTTGGGCTTCTGTTCGGTCGCTATGACTGAACACGTGAGCAATACCGCTCACAATTTATAAGGGTTAAGCATTATGGAAATGACAGAAATGCAGAACGGCAAAATCCGTCGTATTAACGAATTGTTTATGAAGACAATTCCATCTACACGTGCTCATTTGGTTTATCGTGGTGAATACTCACTTGCGAACAAGTCGCTCGTGCAGAAAGCTCGTGAGTGCAACGAATTCCTCACCAACAAGATGACCGAATTGGGCTTTGACGTGCCGAATAAGGGCGACTTTTGCCCTTATACCACGCTCATCAAGGAACAAGAATATGGGCTTAAGATTGGGTCGTCTTTGGACTATGAACGTCAGCAAGTGAACAAGATGGCACGTGTAGGGGATTATTCCAAAGACTCCACGTACACAAAAAGCCAAAAGAATACTGGACGTTTTCCGCTCTATAAAGATTTGATTTTCATCAATTTTGATTTAAATCAGCTTTATGTTAGGGCGTACCCTATCAATGATGGCGGAATAAAGCCCGAAGCAAAATTTTTCAAGGGCGATGAGGAAATTTCTAAATATGCTTTCGCTCCCTGGGCTAAATCTAAAGATTTTACTCTTTGGAGCGGTGGCGAAGTGAAACGTTCCGCTATGGTTGACGAAAACGGCAAACCTATCAATGACCGCAACGGCAAACAGATTGAGCTTACCGAAATGATTGATATTAAAATTCAAAATTGCAAGATTATCGTCAATCACGAGGATATTTTGCCGAAAATGTTTGAATTGGTATCGTTCTACTCCACCGAAGAGCTTGAAAAAATGCGTGATGAGTTCCTTGCACGTTGCAACGCTGAATAAAAAACTTTAAACAACTTCTCAAGCGGTCTTTTTAGACCGCTTTTTTTGTTTTTCTAGACCGCTTTTGGCGGTCTTTTTCTGTTTTCAGCTATACGCAAATTTTAGACCGCTTTTAATTGATTTTTAGACCGCTTTTGGCGGTCTTTTTTCTGTTTTAAATACTTCTGTTTTATTCAGCTCAAAACGAGCTTTCTAGACCGCTTTTGGCGGTCTTTTTTCTGTTTTGGGTACGTTCCAACATATTCAGCTAGAGAGCGTTTTTAAATAGTTCTTTTGGGCTTAAAAATACTATTCAGCAATACGAGGAACTAGGGCAAAAATAAAGCGTTTTTAGGCGGTCTAGAGCGTTTAAAATAGTTCTATGGGCAAATATACGGACGCCCAGGAAAACGGATTAAAACGCACGCCACGAGGGCGGAATTTATCAAGATACTCCCTATGTTGGATTGGGCTTCCGCTAGGGGATTATTTATGCTACGTGGGCAACGCAAGACGCTCACAAGAACGAATGTTTCACCTAATCGCTATGGGAGTTAAGCACTATGAGCGAAAAATCTAGAGAGGTTGAGAAGAAAATTCTCACCCAATTAACTGAGCGTTTTATTGACGCTCTTGAAAGCGGTAATGAAATACCTTGGCATAAGCCTTGGATTATGTCCAAACATCACCGCACAAATTATGCGTGCGGATTGGGGTATATCGGAAGTAGTGGCGTAGAATACGGCTTGCTTAACAGCATTATGCTCTATCTGAACGGGCATGAAGCTGGTGAGTTCGTTACGCTTAACGAGCTCATGAAGCGTACAAACACGAAAAAAGAAGATGGTAGTGTTTGGGATTGCTTTATCCGTACCGCCGATGGTAAGATACCAAAGTCGACTATGGTCGTGTATCGCGGCCCAACGGAATACCGAAAAAAAGACGCGAACGGCGACTATATAAAAGATGAAGACGGCAACGTGGTGATGGGCAAATATTTTTTACTCCGCACCGCTTACGTGTGGAGGATTGGAACTCAAGTAAATTGCCCTTTCAAAGTCGTGGGCGTTGAAAAGAAGTCCAAGCCGAAAAAAGTTGTAAACGGCATTGCGGACGCTGAAAAGATAGCGACAGAATATATTTCTCGAGAGGGAGTCAAGTTCTCGCACTCCAATGAGAATAGGGCATATTATTCCCCCTCGCTTGACGTGGTGAATGTACCGCCGATAGAAAATTTTTCTAAAGTGGAGGAATATTATTCTACTTTGTTTCACGAGCTTGGTCACAGCACTGGAGCGGAAAACCGCCTCAAGCGTGATATTCGCAACGTGTTTGGCGACCATGCGTATAGCAAAGAGGAACTTGTTGCAGAACTTTGCGCGTGCATTTTAATGCATGATAACGGATTTAATTCTGAAACGAGCACTAACAACTCAGTCGCTTACATTCAGTCGTGGATTAAATCTTTGAAGAGCGACCCAACCATGTTGGAGTGGGCGTTCGGAAAAGCTGAGAGAGCCGTTGAATACATCTATAACGGCAAAAAATAACCAAATTGGGGGAGCGTTCCGCTCCCCCTTTCCAATAGGGGTAAAAATGAAATTTGATTTGTACCTAGCATTTATTTTGATATGCTCTTTTTTGATTTCAATAAAGCTCTTTCGGAGTTCGCCAGCAACTTGCATTATTGGGTTTTTGGGTACGTGCTGTTTGCTGAATATGCTTTGTTGTGCTTTGTTGTCAAAATTTTAAATTTTGCTTAACCAATATAGGGGGAGTGCTCCGCTCCCCCTATTCCCTAAAGAGTTTTTTGCTTAACTCCCCATAGGGGGAGCAATATGCTCCCCCTATACTTTAATTTTGCTTAACTCACCAGGCTCTCAGAACCTTTCTGAGAGCCGTTTTTTGGTTCAGCATTACCAAGATACTCCCTAGCGTGGAGCGGGCTTCCGATTGGGCATTATCTATGCTATACGAAAACAACATAAGGAGTTAAGATGAAAACTAAAATACATGACCTCGGATTGTGGGATATTGCTATCCTTGACTATACGGAAGCCAAAGTCGTACTGATTAGGCGTGCGTACCCTATGGACATTCAGACTGATGACATTGAAGCCATGCTTACGGCTGAGGGCATTTATAACGGCTCTACATGCTACTTCATGACTAAGCTCGTTGGTCGTGCTGATGACAACCCTCGCTCTATGGTCGTTGAGGACAACCGATGAGGGTGGCGACCGCCCTCGTGGCGTTCGCCCTCGTGGCGTACGCCCATGCGAGCACGACCACGCCTCGCGTGACTCAACGCCCTCGCGATGGCGGTGGCGTGGTCTACACGCTCACGCTTGACGGCGTGACGGCGACCATCACCACCGACGGCGACGGCGGCGTGTACGCTCGCACGCCGAAAGGCGAGATTTACGAGATGGGCGAGGACGCCCAAGCTACGTTAAACGTAGTTTTTGACTACGTCATAAAAGAACTTAAACAAATTAAAAATAAGGGGTAAACCATGCTAAAAATTTTCATTATTGCTTGTGCTGTCGCTTTTGTTGCGTGCTCCGATGAGACCGCCAAAAGTGCGGAGGAATTTAAAAATTCAGCGTCAAAGCTCGCCAAAACCGCTACGGCTGAGCTCGCTGATAGCGTTAAGGCTAAAGCTACAGAAACCGCCAAAGCGGTACGCAATAAGGGAGCGGATTTAGCGGACGAAACCGCCAAAAAGCTACGTCAGTAAGACCCAAGCTGAACGCCCTTGAGAGCCGTCTATACGGCTCTTTAGCGGACGCCCTACCGCTCAGCACTCCCCTCAGCGGTTTGGGCTTCCGCCTGGGCTCTATCTATGCTATACGAACGGAAGTTGAGCCGTTCAAGGGAGTTAAAATGAGTACTAAAACCACGCTTTCCAAGTTGCGTGCTCTCGTTAGGGAGCACTTTGCCGAGGACATTACCTCGGTATCTGAAGACCGCATTAACGAGCTCCGCCGCAAAGGGCTCACAAAAGTCGCACTCGCTCGTGGCGTGTACGGCATGATTGGCGGTGAATTCGCTGATGACGATGGCAACAGATACGTCATATTAGCAAGGAATGCGAACCTCTTTAGGGTCGCATAAGGGAGGTATTACCATGCACGTGAATGACCTTAAGCCAATAGCTGAAGAGCTGAGCCATGTAATAGACCGCGTCAAGTGGTTTCATGGGGTTGAAGTGAAGTATAACGAGCCGTCGCCGCTGTCGGTTGTCAAGCCGTTCTATTGCACGCTGAGTGCTGAACAGATGAAAGCGTTCCGCTTGACTTCGGCGACTCGTTCCAGCGAGGTACGCAAACGGATTGAACCTCATCTGAGGATTTATCCGCACGCGACAAAACCTCGTTGCCTTGAAATCAGTATCGGCGAGAACGAGCTAGAAAAATCTTTTCTTGTCGGATTGCGAGGCGATTGCGACGAGGAATATTTGAATACTATCTGTTACACGCTGAAAAATGTATTAAAGTTTGACGTGATGACCTACCAAAACGCTCGTGCAGAAGAGGTAGAAAAGAACGGATTTTATCGCGATTTTATTTAAAACCACCCCCGAAAGGGGGTTTTCGTTTGCCCTGGCTCGATCCAGCACTCCCTACTCCGGAACGGGCTTCCGGTTTACAAAAATATTCTGTATAACGATAAGGAGTATAGCATGAATATCCAAGAATTGTACACAAAAATTTCTCTTCTGAAGTTCCGCTCTATCTATGAGCGTGCCGTCAAAACGTACGCCCTAGAAATGCTGAATAAGTGCATTAAGGGCGAACACGACGACGTAACCGCTGAAACTGACGTGAAAAATTTAAACGTTGGTATTCTCGTCTCAAACGTGCATGGCGAACGTTTCAAGCTCGTTGAGCTTTGGGGCGACCATGAGCGTGCTTTAGCTCGTTCAGCGGTCTATGACGCTTGTTTCGGTGCTGTGTTCCTCGTTTCAAACGTGGATATCGCGAACCGCTTGTATCCTAAAGCTCAGCGAACCAAACGGCTCATAGAGAGCGACAAGCCCATGACCGACCAATCTGAGGCGGTTTGGGAGGCAATAAGCCTAATCCGCAATGTAATGCGTAAAACAATTTAAAAACGGCTCTCAACCCCCTTTTAGGGGGTTTTAAAGGGCGGAGCTCGCCCACGCACTCCCTGGCGCGGTGCGGGCTTCCGCTCAGTCCTTATCTATGCTATACGAAAGACGAGTTCCACTTAATAAGGAGTTAAGCTTTATGAACGAAGTCCAATTGTCATTCTCAGCGATAGCTAGAACCTGGTCGCACATCTTCTTTGACGTGAGCGAAGACTATGCTTATTGTGTTATCAATCCGAACCGCACGCTCATTGAGTTGTGCGTGGCTCAGAGCGTGCCGAACGCGGTCGCTGAGTCCATGCTTGACAAGCTCTTTACACGCCTCAGTACGGACAAGCGTACGTGCGTGGTGGGGGAAGTAGAGCTCCACGCTGAAGTGAGCGGAGCGTTCTACCACTCAGACCCGTCGTGCTCTTACGAGGGCGACGAGCACTTGTCCAAAGCGGTCTTCAAGCTCATTGAGGACGGTCGCGACAGTGACGAGTGGTTGCAAGACGTCATCAACGTCCTCAAGTACGAGGACAAGAGCGTGCTCGGCATGACTGACGAAGAGCTTGCCGCTTACGACAAGTGCCTTGAACCTATTGCCGAATTTATCAATGATGATATCGGCAATTACGAGGGCGATGACGTCCTTTAAATTGTGGCTTGGGGGTGGCGAGGGTTCGCCCTCGTCCTCCCTTTTATTTTTTCTTTGGAGGTTTCAAGATGAAACTCATTGAATACACTCAGTTTTTGTCCGCTTATGGCGAGAGTCCTATTGAGGACTTGGACGCAAACTTTTTTGAAAAGCCGTTTGAGGCGTGGGAAAATGCCCAGCAGAAAGTCTGTGCATATATCCGCAAACGTGCGAAGACTTTAGGAGCTGAAACGTTTTCAGCCGTTGAAAAAGTTTTGAATAGTGTTGTCTTTAAAGAAAAGCTTGCTGAAATTCTTTCAGCGGACGTCAAGGGTCATAGACGATTGACTGAACACGCGAACGGCTGTACTATTGACATTCACAATAGGGCGGACAAGCACGAGGTCTGTGCGACTATTGACGACATGGACTATCTAACCCTCGTAATAAAGGAGTAACATGGCTAAACCACGCATTTACAAGCCGTCTAAGAAGCGAGTATCCTAGTATACTCCCCAACCCAGGGCGGGCTTCCGCTCAGCCCTTATCTATGCTATACGAAACAACAATCAACCTCTAATAAGGAGTTAAGACCATGAGACCTACAATTATTGACTTTTCCGCCATCAACAAGATGAACGGCAACACAGACGTATACTACAAAAAGGGCGACAAGTTTGTCACCGCTAAGTTCCCCTCTATGCACTTCCGCGTTGAAAAGGACGCTTATTACGTGGTCTATGAAACCACGGACGGCATGAAGCGTATCAGCGACTTCTTTGTCAAGTCTAGCGATGGTCGCTACATGAACCCCGTACCGACAACTAGCGATCATGGGCTCTGTGCGGTATCTGTAAACAAAGTCAACGGATATCGCGAACACATCTGCATTAACGACCGCTCGCTAGAGGACTCGCTTGAGCTGTACGTGGTTCTCTATGGCACTGACGGCAACCCTAGTGCTAGGGAGTTCAAGATTATGCCTGGTACTTACAAGTGCGAAAGCAACGGATTTTCGCTCGGTGGCGTTGCTCCGTATAGTCCTCTTGCATGGTGCTCTTGTGACGCGGACGTTGGAATAGACCAAAACAAGCATGGATTTAAGAACATTGAGGACGCAAAATTTTTCACTTCCTTGCAAGTTGAGGGTGAAGAGCGTGTTCAGTCCTATGCAGAACGTGTTATCGTACCTCAAGACCTTGCTAAGAAAGCTACAAAAATTCTTGAAAAGGCGTTCAAGGACGTTCAGAAGCTTGGGATTGTCTTGGGTTATGACCACTGTTCTGACGTGTTCTGCATGATTAAAGACCCTGGGACTGAATTACGTCAAGGCGAAAATTGTGCAAGTGACGTGCAAGATGGCGTTTACATCACCGAATCCGCTTGGACTGAAATTCCCCATGAAGTTACTCCGTTCAAGTTCCTGGGCGAATGTTACGGCTTAATCATGAAGAAGTAGCAACTATCCCACGACCCTCCGAAAACGGCTCTAGACTCGTTCTGAGCCGTCTTTTGGGCGGATCGACGCCCTTACCACTCCCTCATGCGGTGCGGGCTTCCATCCGTCCGTTATCTGTGCTATACGAAACAACAAAACCCAATCAATAAGGAGTTAAGCCCTATGATTACAAAGCTCACGCTTGAATCCCTCAAGTCTAACGTTGAATTCCTCACTGACCGCCAATGCGGTTGCTGCACGTACACGCTTGAACGTACAGAGAATAACACGACCCTCGTGCTCGTTGTCGGATGGTCTGACGGCTTTGAGAAAGCTGAACCGAATACCCCTATGGCGGACGGCACGTGGCGTATCTGTGCCAAAATCGGATACCAAGGTCGCAATGAGATGACCGAAACCGACATGGACTTCGTCAATATGCCGTACGACAAGAAGAGCGGTTACGTTGACGATACCTCTCGTGAGGTTGAACTGACTCAAGCGTTCGTTGACGAGATGAACGCTGAAGCCGAACGCGTTTGGGCGGATTGGAAATACGAGCTTGACTCGTTGGTCGCCTAAAACCACTTTGGGGAGGGTCGCCCTCGTGGGCGGTCTTTCCCCCTCACTTTTAACCTATAAGGAGTTTTCTATGGATATGCCGGAATTTATGCGAATCTGTGTAGAACAGGGATTAATTTTTGACGAGGAGGATTTTAAAAAGGAAAACGAGGAGGCGTGCCAATTTTTATTTGCTCACCCTCTCTTTGACAAGCCCAGGGTAATTGCCGTCTTCTGTGACTATATGGATGATGACGAAACTACTATGAGGGTATTCGCCCCAAAGAACGCTATTATTTGCCACAAAGATTTTGATAGGGAGGTTCTGTTTGGGCATCCTCAGCACGTGAGCGGTGACGACCTCGTTAGTGCTATTGAGAGTATCAAAAAACTTTGTGACGAGGAACTTGAGCTCCAAAATAAGGGCACCGAACTGACCACAAAGCAACTTTCTGACTACTTGCTCTATACGTTGGGCAATAACGCCAAAATTAAGCTGAATTGCTCCATCAGAGAGCTCGTTCAGAACCCAATTGAAAAGACCCTGGGCATTGTATCGGTCTAGCAAACCACCCCTCAGAACCCCCTTTTAGGGGGTTTTTCAAGGGCGTCCGGGGATTAAGCACTCCCTACGGGCGTCCGGGCTTCCGATCGAGGGTTATCTAAGCTATACGAAAACGAAAGGAGTTAAGTTATGAATACTAGTGAATTCAAGGCATTCGCCAAACATTGCAAGGACGTATTTGGCGATACGTTCCGTAACGGCTGCCGCGTGGAGTGTTTCCCGCATGACGTCTATAGTTGGAAAGAGGTCGCTATAGACTCAGAGGGCAACGTCATGGTTTACCACGGTGACCACAGTAACCGCAACCCCGAATCGGTTTGGGGCGTGCATAGTGACGGCAAGGTCTATCGTACCTCCCATACCAACGGGGCGTTCCAGGGTGCGGTCCGCACCATCAGCGTCCGCGATACGTGGGAAACCGTCTGGCTTGTCGCCCACGACCACCACGAGGTCACTGAAGTACCCATCACTCAGACCGTGGCGGATGTGGCGTTCGACTTGCTCCGCCAAAGGGCTAAAGAGCAACGCGAAAGTAACGCAAAGCTTGACGCAGCTGAAGCCGCCCTCAAAGACGAGCTCAACTGTTTCATGGCTAAAAAGAAGTGGCAAAAGATTATTGCAGACCTCCATACAGAGTGGTTCCGTTGGGCTCGTGCTATTACAGATAAGGCTCATAATATTTTCAGTTCCAAATACGAGTATAACGTCTATGGGTGGCATAGCACTTGGTTTAATACTAACGTCTTGGGCGTGCCGTGGGAAAAACGTTGTATTTGTCAAGTCCCTGGCGGTCTGAAAGTATCCGAAAAAGAATTTTACAAGCGTTACTATAAAGCGGTCAAGTCTACAGCCAATACGTTGCTCACGCCCTCAAAAGTAAAAATCACGTCCGTTTCGGATTTTGTAAAACTCTTGACGTGCTCCGCTCACGGATTTTATCTTGTCTATGACAAGAAAACCGATACTAACACGTACTATATAGAGGGTGCAAACAACTTCTCAACGGCTCCCGAGGACTATCAATTCAGCGGTGCAAGGTGGCGTGACGGCTTGACTAAAGCGACTGAAGAGCAAGAAAAAGCCGTCAAGAAGTGGGAACTAGTTGTCGGTACGAACGAGCTAGATGTAGCTATGGTTAATTGGGCTAAACGCTTGTGGCGTGACCCTACTGAAGAGGAAATTAACGCTCTCTCTTAGGTTTGCTTAACTCCCCTCGTGGGCGGTTCTCAGCGATGGGAACCGCCCTTTATCCCCCAAAGCTTGCCTAACCACTCCCCAGATCCGGACGGGCTTCCGTATCGGCTCTATCTATCCTATACGAAACAACAATAAGGAGTTAAGACAATGATTAAGAAGACTGAAACCAAACCCGCTATTAAGGCTTGTGCCAAAAGTGCATTGGGCTTGCGTAAGCTCAAGGTGACTACTCCCCCTATTCACGTCCCTGGTGGCAACCCTCCTATCCCCGAGGAACCGCCAAAGCAGACCGCTCCGACCTATGAAGAGCTCAAGGCAATCCGTAGCCAAATCGCTAGCGGAGTCCGAGTCGCCCTCTTCCAGGACTATAAGGTCGTGCTCAAGGGCGTCAAGCTTGAGCTTGGTTGGGCGGACGGTGCCACTATCCAGGACGGCATTGAACGCCTTTGGGACGTGAGCCGTATCGCGACCGACCCCGTGCCGTACGAGGACGCGAAGTCTGGCGAGTACATCGTCCGCGTCCGCGACAACGTCAAGCTCAGCGCGGACAAGACCGGACCGCGTATCGATCTCTACACTAAGCGTGAAGTCAAGCAAGACAACCGCAAACCTCCTATTGATGTAGTCATCAAGTGGATTAATGACGGTAAGCCGTGCGGATATCGTTATGGATTTTCTTGGAAAGGTGCGGGTACATCGCGAATTTCCACGGGTGACGCTAAGAAACGGCTCGTGAGCAGAAATTATTTTGAATACGAGTTCGAAGTTATTGGCGACAACCGCGAAACGGCTCTCGTGTTCGTCAATTACTCAGCGAGCGACTTGGAATAAGTTTTGCTTAACTCCCTCGTGAGGGGGAGGATTTTCCTCCCCCTCTTCTTTAACTTTTTCTCAGTGAGGTTTCTATGGGATTGCTAGACCAATTGAAACAAATCCGTGACCGCTTACTCAAGGGCGAAAAGATTTTAATTCATAGCTCTGTACGTCCGTTTTTTGAATACGGCAACGTAAAAGAAATTTGGGACAGAGGTCGCGAGGATGGCGGCGAGTCCGCTATTCAGTCCTATCTGTGGGATTTTTCCAAGCTCGTGACCGAACCGCCCAAGTGGTCAGACCTAAAGGATGGCGAAAGTTTTTTGCTCGTCACCGATACGCGGATCGAGCTATACAAGCACGCCGATAAAGACCGATTCCACAAAGAGCCACAAATCCGCATGGGTGAAGCTCTTCAGTGGATACGAGACGGCAAGCCGATAGCGTGCTGTTACAAGCTCATGAAGTGCTTAAATTCTTGTGGCAACGATACGTCAGACGAGGGCGTATCGCCCTATTACAAGATTACCGCTGAAGAGGCGTACAGACGGCTCGTCTATGGCGATAGCGAGTACTTGTACATCCGACAAGTGGACTCAGGGAACGGCATGGAAGACCACCTCGTATTAGAGTTCCACCCAAGCCCTTACGCATGATAACTCCCAGGGATGGGACGGGCTTCCGTCCCTCCCTTATACAAGCTATACGAAACAACGATAAGGAGTTAATCATGAAACTAATCACCAAAGCAATCATCAACGCCCTCGCAAAGACGCCCTACGGCAAGACCGACGGACAGCCGAGGGAAGACAAGAAAGTCATCGCTCGCTACTTTGGCGGTGCCGCGTGCACGTGGTACGTCCTTGAGGACGACTCGTTCTTTACCGACGATGAACATAAGGACGACCAGCACATTGACGAGAACATGGTCGTGTTCGCCGCTTGCTCGCTCGGATATGGCTTTGAGCTCGGCTCTGTGTCCATCAAGGAGCTCTCTGAGATGAAGTTCCCCATCAAGGTGCGTTGCCCCAACGGCCAGGTCGTGACCATCGGCTACAGCCACGTGGAACGCGACCAATTCGTCGAACCTCTCAAGAAGACCCTCGGCGAGCTGATGAAAGCTAACAACGAGGAGTGGATGTAAAGCGGTCTAGACCGCCCTCACGGGGGAGGGCGTAAACCTCCCCCTCTTTTATAAGGAGTTTTTATGCCAAACTATGACGAACAAGAGCTGAAAGAGCTCAAGGAAAATTATAAATCGGAATTTGGTCACTATCCGCGAAAGGCGAACAGCAGATTCTGTGCCAGGTGCAATTTTCCGGTATTCCACTCCGAACTCAAGCAATATTCTTTTCAGTGCTTAAAGCACGACGAGGACTTGTTTAAGTTTGAAACGTACAGATATAAGTTGTCAAGGCGTCAAAAGAAGTTGACAAGCCGAAGATAATTTATTAAATTTGCGTCCGCTTTGGACAACATTATAAACAACGTGCGGACGGCTCTAGTCCGTCCCTAACCTAAAATAATCCTCGGAGGGATTAAAATGAAAAAAATCATTTCTATTTTGCTCGTACTGACCGCGTTGGGCTTCGGTCAGAGCGTACAGACCGACAAAGGTACGGTAACTGTAAACCAAACATCATCTTGCACCGAAAAGACTCTGTATCCGTCAGTATCCCTTGAGGGCGTCGGACTAGTTCAGAGCGTCGCAATGTACGATTGTGGCGAATTCAAGCAGATTGAAATCAAATATGACGGACGTACCCAGTCAATATCGGTTGAGGGCAACAAGACCCCTGTGGTTACTATACAGACCGATGACCGATTTCTCTCGTGGGAAAACATCACGCAAAAGAAGTTCGACAAGTCCTGGAAAAGCTACTCCAAGCTATTCAAGGACGTGAGCATTTAGCTTAACTCCCTAACGTTGGGGGAGGGGTGAGAACCCCTCCCCTTTTACATTTGGCGGGCGATCGCCCCAGGACCACTCCCTGGATCCGTACGGGCTTCCGGATGGGGGTTATCTGTGCTATACGAAACAAAGGAGTTAAGATGAACACTACTAAGACTAAAGACCGCCATAGAAAGGGGTACTTCAAGGACTATGCCAAAAAGACGGGTCGCAAAGACCGCCACAGAAAGGGTTATTACCACGACTACAACCTCGCCCACCCCGAGCGTCTAGCTCGCATTGGCATAGACGTGGAGTCCGTCAAGTGCAAAGACGGCTCAAAGCTCGTTCGTGGCGATGACGGCAAGCTCTACAAAGAGGTTACCACTAAAGAGGTTCAGAAGATGGACGCCATCAGCTTTGCCATCTTCAAAAAGGAACACACCTGGCACGATGACTCGTGGGAAGAGGATAGCGGCGACTAGCTGCGTGTGTACGGGCTTCCGTCCGTCCTCTATCTGTGCTATACGAAACAACCGATAAGGAGTTAAGATGAAAACTGAAGACATCAACGCTTTGCCGATTATGGCGTACCTCAAGGAACACACTGACAAGTTCAGCGTTTACTTGAACAGTGACGGCACTCCGCACCGCATTAACGTGTTCAACCGCTTTACTCAGACGTGGCACACGTTCGCGAAAGTGATGTACGATGAATTAGATAACCCGTACGTACAGCGCGACACGTGCTTCTATGACGTCTCTACCACGTCTAGCGAAGGGTATTGCTTTACCACGAGCAGGCTGCATAAGGACGGAACGATCGACGATTGGTCGCCCGAGTACGCCCTCTTCCCCGTCGGTGCTATGGCCAAGAAACCTCTCAAGGACGTGACGCCCGACTTCGTAGAGAAGTGGTACGCCAAGATCGACGGTCAGTTCGCCAAAGTTGACGAATACAAGAAGACCAGGACCAAGGAAATGCAAGCTAAGTGGGACCAGACCCGCACCAAAGTTCTTGAACAACTTGAAAAGGCTGAAAAGCTTGTCGCGGACGCAAAAAAATTCTTTGAGAACGCTGAACCGCTCAATGACTACAAAAAACTCAGGTTCAGCCACGAGTACTACGTCAAGGAGGCAGTCAGAAACCTTGAATTTATGATGAGCCACACGTAGTGACCATCGGCCCTGGGGCGGGCTTCCGCTCGCCCTTTTATTTTAATTTTCAATAAGGAGTTAATCATGAAAAATAAAGATTGGTCTAACGTCTACGTATTAAGGCAAGAATACAACAAGTATCAACGCCGTTGGTTCCCGATTATTGTCTATTGGAACACGAGCGAGGGCAAGACGTGGCAAGAAGCCCTCTGTACAGAGGACGGCTCTAGCTACTATCATAACGAGGTCAAGGACTACACTAGAGTCACTCGTCTGGGAACGGACAAGTGCGATACAGAAGAGGTCAAGCGTATTGTCAAGGAATACGAGCACGAGAACAGCGACCCCGTCTACGAGGTTCAGAAACTCGCCGCGTACCGCCCTGGTATCGCTTAACCGTCTGCCGTCGCTTGGGCTTCCGTATGGGGTATATCTACCCTATACGAAAGCAAACCAACCTAATAAGGAGTTAAGATATGAGAAAGATAGCTTACGTTGAATACCGCTTGAACATCGCTGGTCTGTACGCTATGGGCGTCGGCTGGCTCAAGGGCGAATACGCCGTCCGCTGGAACGCCCTTTGCGACAGTCTGCACGAACGCCACCAAATGAGCGACCCTCGCTCTAAGGATGACATCTTCGTGTTCGGATACTCGGTCTACTCGCCCGACAACGACTCGCTTCCGCCTCGCTTCTTTATGAGCAACTTTGACGCTTACATGCATGGCATGGAGGTTGTCGGTCACTACACGTCTAGCAAGTACTGCCCTAACGACCACCTCAAAGCTGAGGAATACGTTAAGACGTTCATCACTAAGCTCGCTAAGAAGATACGTGACGAGTTCGACGACGTTCCGAACCTTGAACTGGACTACAAGATTAAGGTCTATTACGTAGACCTTGACGACCCTAATACGTGTTGTGAGGGCGTCCTCTAGGGGTGAGTGAACCCACGTCCGATAGAGCCTTTGGGGTGGTTCTATCGGATTTTATTTTTTGATCCGGCTGGAACTACTCCCCAGCGTGGGACGGGCTTCCGGACGTCGGATATCTATCCTATACAAGAAACGAAAGGAGTTAATCATGAAAATGTTCGGAATTGAAAGCAACAAGCCGCTTGAAGAGCTTGAAACCAACTTCGTCACTGTACAGATGGACGAGGACTACCATACCCTCGAGAGCAAGGAAGTCATCCAGCCCGAGATCGACGGTCGTGTCATCAACTGCAAGGTCGCCGTCCAGGTTCTCTACTACAGCAAGGCGAGGACGATCATCTTGCTGTCGCTTGTACCCCAGCTCGACCAGTTCACGCCAGCTAAGCTCGCCTCCATCGCCCACACGTGCGGCATCGAGCCGTCGGACGTGAAGCTGGACGACGTGTGCGACGAGGGCTCGTACGTACCGCTCGGTAGCGACGAGCTCAAGGGGGTCAAGGGGTACGACGACCCGAAGCTCACCGACGCCCTCAAGTTCATCGGAACGAACGTCGTCCCAACAGTCAAGGGCTTAATCGGATTCTACCTTGACAAGCAAATCAGCAATACAGCATTATTCAGCGGAAATACGGGCTGGGATTGCCTGAAAGATATCATCGGATAATTTTGCTTAACTCCGCTGGGGGAGGGGTCGCCCTCCCCCTTTTCACTTTTTTATAAAAAGTGGAGAATTTTCACTCCCAGCCCTTGACTGGGCTTCCGTTTTTTATTAATTTAGGTAATGCATAACCAATCAAACAAAAGGAGTTAATTATGCCTCACCCAACAATGCCTCACGCCGTCAGAGATTTTATTGAGCTTGACAAAAAAGCGAAGACGGTAAAAATTTCGTACCGAACCGCCACCGATTACATGATTCTCCAGCACATGGAAGTGAAGCGGAACGACCTCAAGGTGTTCTCGCTGGAGCTGGGCGACAATACGCCCACCTTGTGGGGGTTCCGTATCCGCCGTAACTTTGACGTGGAAGTTCTCCAAGCTGGTGCATACGACGTCTATCCGCCGAAATACGAGGCGACCGCTACGGCGTCGCTGTTCCCTGAGCTGAAGTCCACAGAACAGAGCTATGCGATAGCGACCGCCCTATTCGTTCAGAGAGTCGCCGAGAAGTACAAGTTCAACACAGACGGCTGGCTTTTGTGCAAATTGACGCCGTCGCTTTACAATTTCCTAACAGCAGACGATAAGTAGTATAGGCGACGTGAAGAGCCTGGAGGACGTGTTCCTCCGCTCTTTTACGGCAGACTCGTTCGGAGCACTCCCCACGGCGGGACGGGCTTCCGGACGGTCTTTATCTATGCTATACGAAAAACGAAAGCCTAAACAAAGGAGTTAAGCTATGGCTGAAAGAATTATCCCCGACCACATTCCGTTTACCGCCAATGAAATCATGAAGGGCGACGTGTTCGTCACGACGACTGTGTTCCCCGACGGTTTCGAGCGTACCTTTTGGCGTGTTACCGCCCGTACTCCGAAGTACGTTACCATCGTCGCCCTTGACGCCAAAAAGGTGGAAAAGGACGGCAAGTGGGTCACGTACCCGATTGACTCTATCCGTCACACGAAGTGCTATCCGCACGGCATTTACGACGAGAAGAGCGGTCAGTACATCATGCAGTGCTACGTCAAGATAGACCCGAAAGCAGCTCCGGTGCTCACGCTTGACAAGAAGAAGACGGAGCACGCACGCATCTACGACGGCTGCCTCATGGAGTGCAAGCCCGACTAACCGTCGGACTTTGGGGCGGGCTTCCGCTCGCCCTTTATCCCTTTTATACCAACCTCATTCAAGGAGTAAATCATGCAGAACGAAACCACTGAAAAAGTTTTTGTAATCACTTGCCGCTGGAACGACCGCCACGGCGACGACGGACTGGATACGCCGATCGTCCGTAAAACAATTGAAAAGGCTCGTAAGGTCTTGACAGAAAAAGTTACTGACTATCTGAAGACCCACGACGTGCTCGCCGAGGACGGAAAAACAATTTTAAAGGACAACTATTGCGAGTGCTCTAGCGACGCAAAAAGTTTAGACGACCTCGTTGAGAAGCTGAAATCCGAAAACGGATTTTCTATCAACCTTGACGATAGCGGTACCTGGGCTGAATTTGACATCAACGAAACGGAGGTCGAGTAATATGGCACGTAAACCGAAAACTATTTCCGTCGGGTTCCGCTTGTATGCGGAGGTTGAACTGACCACCGCCGAGCTGAAAAAGATTATTTCAGACGGACGGGACGACACAATAATCGCAAAACTTGTCAAGGAGGGCAAAGTCCGACTGGGCGGTCAGTGTACCGACAGCTATATCCCAGGCTCATGGATCGCGGATCACGATGATATACCAGCGTCACTGAGAAAGCAGAACAACGAGGAGGATATAGAGGTAATCGTCTAGAAATACTTTCTTTTCGAGGGCGGGCTTCCGCTCGCCCTTTATCTTTCCTATACAAAGAAACCAACCATCTAGCAAAGGAGTTAAGATATGGGATATACAAACAAGTGGACGCCGAATACCGAAAAGCTCAATTCGATCAAGGAATTTCCTCAAGAAATGCTTGAGAAAATGTACAAGATTGAGGAAAAGTATAATGCGAAGCACGCTGACGCTCCGGTGCGTATGCTTCCGTTCAAGAACTACATCGCATTGACCACAAAAAACGAAGAGGACCGGTGCGACACGTTTAACCTCGACCTGAGAATCAACCGCCACACTAACGACCGTATAGGAATAGACTCGTGGAAGTTCTGCAAGACTCACCGCATGGACTATGACGTCGCCGTGAAGTGCGTCCTTATGCTCCTCACCAGCTACGGCTTCCTCCTTGACTGGAGTCATGGCGACGACGGCAGATGTAGGGAATATCGCAGAGCCGTGGCTTTAGCCAAAGAGTGCGACATTCCTGTTGTCCGCCACTACCACATAGCGAGCGGAAAGAGTTGGTAGGGGGTCGCTATGGGAATATTAGACGAATTGCACAAACTAGGGGTAAATCCAGGCGATAATGCCCCTATTTCGGTTTCTTTAGACCGATTGACAACAGCCGTAAAGCAAGCGACCAAAAATATTTATCGCGACTGTACCGTGGACGATCCGTTTAGAGCACCGACGCACGGTCTGAAAATAGACGGAGTTCCGACGATTATTTTTGAATATTGGACTCGCCACAAAGAGCAACCGACTGACAAGAATAGAGTGTTTGGATCCAAAATCAGGTTCTACTGTACTCGCATAGGGTGCACGGAGGAATACAAGTTGCACTACGTGTCTACTGACGATAGCTGGGTAGGTGTGCTAGCCTAGACTGGCTGGACTGGGGCGGGCTTCCGTCCGCCCTCTATCTTTGCTATACAAAGAAACCAACCAACTAACAAAGGAGTTAAGATATGGGCTGGAGCAACCAATACAACTGGCGAACCGCTAAGGACGTCTACAAAGACTACATAGAGGGTATCAAGCGTGCCGGCAGGGCTGAATTCGTCGGACAGTGCGGAGCGTTCCTCAAGTGCATTAGGAAGAGCGACGACCGTCCGTTCTTGATCCAGCTGATGGTCAAGAACCACAGCGACGGCGTGTGGGTCAAGGAGCTGGACTCCACGACGGGCTTCAACCAGCTCAACGTCAAGGCGGCGGACTGGCTCCGCAACCAGCTCGCGAAGCGGAACATGCCACCGCTCAGGTACGAGGCTCCGTGGTTGCTGGAGTGCGAGCGTCTGCAACGTCTGAACCGCTACATAGAGAACCTCACCCCGATGGACGTGCTGGTGGCGAGGGAGGACTTCGGCTGTACCAACGGCTGGAAGTTCAAGAAGGGCGACCAGTTCCGTTTCTGTTACAAGGAACGAAACCGAGTCGTGGTCAAGGCTGATGGCACGCTGTTCCGCTTGACCCTGGATATTTTCTTTGACTCCACGTCCAAGGACTATCCGATAGTCGCAGTCGCCTAAGAAAGCTGCCCTTTTGGGCAGTATTTCTTTTCCGGTGCGGAGAGTTTTCACTCCCTCCAGCCGTTCGGGCTTCCGGTTTATTTTTATTTTTCCTATACCAACGGCAAGGAGTTAAACATGAGACAGATTTGCAGTGAGAACATTACAGATAAAGACGGCTTCCCCCTCTATTCTATGGGGGTAGGTTCGCTTAACCCTGGCGGAGTATCTTTGTGCTACCGTAACGTGTACATCAACCCTAACAGTCCGGTTATTGAACATCGCAGTATCCACGGCGACGAAACCTGGATTTTGTACCACAAGCCATCGGCGAACCACACTGAACTGGCTGAAATCCTCCGCCAAATACGGTCGTGCAAGGGCAACATCAACATCTGCAACACGCTTAGGGCGGTTACCGCACCAGCTAAGTGGGGAAGCACTATCCGCTGTGAACACATCGTCCGCTTTGACAAGTTCCTAATCGGCATGGGTTGCCGTATGTACAAGAACTTGTACAAAGCACTCATGGACGACGAAGCCCTTTTCGCTAGGGTAACGACCGATTAGCGTTTCTATACCAATAATAAGGAGTAATCATGCAGAAACAAGAAGTCCAATTTGTAGACGATGGCTGGTGGACAGCCGACCACGTTGAATTTAATTATAAGGGCGACAAGTCCGTTGCCAAAGTTTTCTTGTCCGATGACAAGGGCAACGAGGGAACATATCTTGCCCAGCTCAAGAATCACGAAGTTTACCCCGATGACCATGCGGACGTGTACGACCCCAGCGAGCCTGAGCGTATCAACATTGATCCCTCGTCGGACGTGTTTGAACGCATGGCGACCTATATCCACCATAAGGCGATATTTTAGGGTTCAATAGCAGGAGCTGGTATAGCAATACCGGCTGGACTGGGGCGGGCTTCCGCTCGCCCTTTATTTTTTCTTATACAAAGAAACCAAACCAACAAAGGAGTTCATTATGAGCATGGGATATTCTTCTCAGACGCTTTCCACCATCAGCGACGAAAACATTGAAAAAATCGTTGGCGACAAGAAGCTTGTAACAAATTTTCTCAAGAAGTTTGACAACTACAGTTTTGCGGACCACGAAACCGACGACCCCGAAGTGCTCGCCGACGTGCTGGAGGGCGACGGTGGCGATATTGATACTGACCGCAAGTGCTTTGTCAAGCTCAACGAGCTTTGGGAGTCAATCGCCGAAAAGTTCAAGGAGGCAACTGGAATTGAGTTGCACTTCGGCTATAACAGTAGTTCGTGCGATGGCGACGAGCTCATAGACGGTCGCTATTTCTACGTCTATACGAGTGATATCCTCGTACCGACGAAGGAATACAAAGCCATGATGGAAAAGTTCGGCGATGACGTCGTAGAACAGAAGGCTAGCGTACACTTCGGCTAACCACCGGCTGGATTTGGGCGGGCTTCCGTCCGCCCTTTATTTCCCCTATACAAAGAAACCAACCACTTTCAAGGAGTTAAACATGACTACTAAGACCAAAAAGACCGCATCCAAGAACATTGACCCGATGGAAGCCATCAAGCAAGCCGAAGCCAAGCTCAATATGGTGCGACTCAATAAGCTTGACTCGCTCGTCAAGGCTAAGGAAGATCACGACGCCGCCGTTGCGAAGGCTGTTGAAGACGAGTTCGCCTCTTACAACGTCTTGCTTGAAGACTTCAGCAAGCGCGTACCGTTCCTCAGCCAGGTCGCCGCCAAGCTCACAAAGCTCGCTACGATTCCGGTAGTCAAGTTCAAAACCTCGCAGTACGAGTTCGCATTCAGTGCATATCGCTACACTCGCCGTGAAGCGGATAACACGCTGAAATCGGTATTCGGTATCGGGGCTCAGCACCAGTGCGCGTCCACCACGTACTATTCCATGTTCAGCCCCGAAGGGGTATGGCTCAAGTACCCCGACTTGAAAGAAGAGCACTATCGCAGTACCGACGACATTTACCGTAATCCTGCCAAAGACGGGTACCATGCGACCGTAATTCAATTCATGCAAGCCGCCCTTGACTGGGAAAAACAGCTTCTCGCCCTCGTAGACAGCCTTTAGCTTAACTCCGTTGGTTAGGGGGTGGGGCAACTCACCCCCTTTTAATTAATTTTTTCCTATTGACAACAGCACAGAAATTTCTTATATTGCTGTAGGAGAGTTCTACATGCCCTACAAGTTTGAAAAGAAAATAATTCCAGCCCAGCACGACCGGCGGAGGAAGCTGACCGACGCGCAGAAAGCCGAGATCGAGCACCGGTACAAAGCCGGCGGCGTATCGGCGAGGCAGCTGGCGACCGAGTACGGGGTATCAAAGAAATTAATTCTTTTGATAGTCAACCCGGAAGCCAAGGCTAAGAACGACAAGTACATCAAGGAGCACTGGTCAGACTACTACGACAAGGACAAGCACAGGGACGCCGTACGAGCCATGAGAGCACACAAGAAGGATCTGGACGAGCGTGGACTGTTGCTGACCAGCTCCGACGGGACGGGCTTCCGGACCGACTCCATCCAATCTACACAAGGAGATTCTATGAACATTCCGAACTACCTCAAAGACGAGCCGATCCGCTGCACCCGTCCGGACAAAGTCCGCGAGCTCGCGAACGGCTTCCTGGCTCTGCAACGCTACAAGCGCGACCTAATCCACGTCGTGACTATCAAGAACGTGCGCGGAGTGCCGACGAGCGATGACCACGTATACAACCTCTACGAAGACCTTGACGGCAAGGAAAAGAAGAGCAAGTCCAAGCTCATAGAGATGGCTGCCAGCATTTGCGGCAACCGCAAGCAGTTCATCAAGATTAAAGTCTACCCCCACGTAGGCGAGAGCAAGTTTACCATCAATTTCTAAGGAGAACCTATGGCAAAGACCCGTATCGTCAAACCGAGCAAGAAGCGCATCTCAGGGAGATAACATAGCATGAACATCAGCAGAACAGAAGTATTCCAAGCTTCCGCCGTATCGTGCGGACTTTCCGCCCGTGGCGGTAGCTACATCAAGAACTACGACATCCAGTCGCACAAGAACAAGCTGGGGGTTGAGAAAATCCTACTGGAGATCTCGTGGAAGGGCGACACGCTCAAGTACCGCATTTCCTACAAGAACTACCTCAACAACAAGGGCAAGCTTCTCAAGAAGGGGTCTGAGGACTTTGACAAGACGAAGACCGCCCTTGACATCCAGGGAGCGGTATACCGCTACGCGGCGTCCGCCAAGGAGATGGCCGACGTGTACTCGCGACTAGGGTAATGCCCATCGGGGTACGGGCTTCCGTCCGACCCCTATACGCCCTATACCAACCAACAAAGGAGTTATCATGGACAAGAAGACAATTAACGCCATGCTCAAGGCTGCCAAGACGAACGGCGTCGCCGAAATCGTGTACACCACCAGCATGAGCAGTTCTGCGACGTTGGGCGTGTATCTGACTCGGTATCCAAATGCTGAAGACGGCGATGCACAAAAATTCGCCGAGGTTCTCGCCGATTATGACAAGAAGCTCAAGCCGAGCGACTTCCTTGACACCGTATCGGTTAAGGACGGCTTCATCGTGGTTACCATCAACCACCTATACTTTCAGCTGTCGTCAAGCAGTTATAAGCCAAACGACATCGTCGGATATTACACCGACCGCAATGGCAACAAGTATGACCGCCACTATCAGCGTGGCTACGTGGATACTATCAAAACAGTCGTCGGCGAAGAACGACTGTATTCGGTAGCAATTCCGTTTGAAAACATCGTCGCGATCAAGTTCTAACTGTCGTAGGGGGTACGGGCTTCCGTCCGACCCCTATATGCCCTATACCAACCAACAAAGGAGTTGAATATGACTAGCGGAATTATCGCATTGCAGATGGGCGACCGAATTAGGTATTGCTCTGTCATGCACATCGCCGATCATGCCGGCGACATCAAGTGCATGAGCTTCAAGGAGCTTGAGGCGGCGTTTGAAGCTATGGCTGTCATCGACGGCATCAATCCCTACAGCCGCAAGAAGCAGACCGTGTGCTACTTCCACCACTTTGAGTCAAACAAGTCGCTTAAGCAGTGGACGGCGTACAACATCGGCGACTACCTCAAGACCGACTTCTGGGAGCCAAGCGGTCGCTTCCTCCAGCCGACTACGGTGAACGGCGTTGAGTTCAAGGGCGGTCGCGAACACCTGGCTTATGACCGCGCTCAGTGCCTTATCGGCGGTCAGAAGACCGGCTACTTGCCGATACGGTGCGACTCCAGCGGAAGAGTGTGTTCCGGAGCTATCGGATCCTTCATCCGTACCGAGCCGGTTCAGACCCAGGCTGACGTTCTCAACCGTCACAGACCGTTTTTCGGTTGCGAGTGGGTATGGTATTACAACATTGACACGCGCCAGGTCATTGGCTGGAACGGTGGCGAGAAAAAGTTTGATTTTGTCAAGACCAGGGCGGACGCCTACAACTCCACCTACCTCACGAAGACCCACAGTTTCACGCTGTCCAAGCAAGAGATCGAGGACATCTACAAGAAATATATTTTGGTTGAATGATTATTCATTTTGTTGATCCTTACAGGGGCGGGTAACCGCCCCTTCTACGCTTGACTATGGCGAGTTTGCACTCCCTATTCCGGTCCGGGCTTCCGTTTTATTTTTATTTCAGCTATATCAGAAAGGAGTTATCCATGAAGACAATAAAGATTTTCCTCAAGAAGTACGTCCGTCATGAAGACGAGGACGAGTATATCTGCACGAATATCGCGACGATAGACGTGCCGGACGACCTAGACCTCCACGACGAGGTCGCCGTGCTCACGCAGCTCTACAAGACCTATCCTGAGCTGTCCGAAGAGTACCCAAGCTCGGAGTACCGCTTTGACCTCGTGGACGTGCAGGACACGTCCAAGCGTCTAGACGACGCTATAGAAGCGGAGCTTGCCAAGCTGGACCTCCCCGAGGTCCTGAGCTGCTCTATTACGTGGAACGACGGGTCCGCCGAGGACGGCTTCGCCATCAAGGTAGGTGCGGAGAGCGACGAGAACGACGACGCCATCGGCTTCTACTGCGGTACAAGCGACGACTTCCGAGCACTGTTCAGACCGAGCGCGAACGCTGACTTTGTGGTCACGGGTTTCGTCGGAGAGCGAGCCAGCTACGCCAAGTAATTCCCCGTTCCGGACGGGCTTCCGTCCGGATTTTATTTTCCCTATACAAAGAAACCAACCACTATCAAGGAGTTAATCATGAGTACTTGCGTCCACGTTCAGACACGCACGCCCGAATACAGTCTTACCGCCGGTTTCGGCTCTAATACCCAAGAATTTAAGGATTTTCTTGACTTCCTCGGTTGCGATACCAGCGGCGAGGACTATGCGGAGGACTATGAATGCACAGTCAGCAATTTCAAGAACGCTGTCCGCATTGTCGCCATCTACGTGCATGGTCGCGAAAACCCATCGCTCAAGGCGACGCTTGACGACTTGCTTGCCGAGAACTACAATGATGTAGACGACCTGGAAAGCCAGTTTAAGCGACTGGAGTCCAGTCCCGAGGACGTTCTTGCCCTCATGGTCAGCTTCCTCGTCCAGCGTGCTAAGGGAGAAGACTACATCTACTTCTCTTGCTTCTAGCACTGGCTTTTGCCGGATGGGCTTCCGTCCGGCTCTTATTTTCTCTATACCAACCAAAAGGAGATTCTATGAAGCCGAGCAAGAAAAACGATTATTTCGCTGGCGTGACGACCACGCTCACGCCGTACCGCCACAACGCAGTGAAGGAAATTGCAAATAGACTTTGCTGGATCCGCGACCATATTACCGGTAATTCTGACTATTGCAGTCTGAAAATCAATGATAAATATGATACTATATGGGTTGGGCGTAAGTCTAACAGCCAACTATATGAGGAAGTGGCAGAAATCCTACCTAGAATATTGAAAGGAAAAACCATAATCCTGGTTTCATGCTGTAATAAGAAACGCTGTACTAACTATAAGTACAGGTTTTAGGACTGGTTACGACCCGGCTATTTCCCCTATATACCAACCACTAACAAGGAGTTAAAAATGAAAACTACAGCAATTACTGGCGATACCCTTTTGTCTGTTGCAGCCGTAGACAAGGTCTGTCCGACCGAATACGGCAAGTTCAGCCTTGCTCTGTTCTATAGACCGATAAAGACGTTGGACGAGTTCCACGACTTGCAAGAAACAATTGCTGGCTCCACAGCATACCCCAGCTACGCCGACCTAGCCGAAGCGTCCAGTGAACTCATTGGATCGCTAAAGGCTAAAGGGCTTGACGTTGAACTGAGCTTCATAGAACGCGATGTACTGGTCGTGTTCCAGTTTGTCAATCCTCCAGTAGAGCTGGCTCTCAGACCGGAAGCCGTGCCAACGTTTGACAAGCTCGGCATAGGAGCTGAGTTCATCTACATTGACAACACGGACGCCTAACGGCGTACCACCGTCCACCGCCGGACGGGCTTCCGTCCGGCTCTTATTTCCCCTATACAAACAAGCCAACCACAAACGATAAGGAGTTATATCATGGCTAACAAGAAAGATTTGATTTTCATTATTGTCGAAACGGACGAAAACTCTCGCGACGAGGTTAATGTTGTGCAACAGTCGTTTACCGATTACGACCGTGCGTTCCGCCATGCAGAAACACTCGCCAATAAGTACGCCGCCAAGACGAAGCTCAAGTGCGACATTTCGGCCAACGGCGACGATGGCAAGGTCATCGTAAGCGTGATGGGCATGGACCACATCTATACCGTTTCGTCGGTTCCAGCTCCGGTCGTGCCGAAGACCAACCCCAAGCTCATGGACTCTGTGACGGTCGTCTGTTATAACCAGCGTGAGGACTTCAAGACACGTGAGCAGGCGATCAAGAAGTACACGGCTGCCGTGAACGGCTGCGACCCTAACAGCTCTGAATGTGCTCGTTATAACGCTATCCTCAACCAGCTCTATGCTGGCAAGAAAGTAGCGAACGGCGACATCTAATACCGTCGCTTCCTGGGCGGGCTTCCGTCCGCCCTTTATATCCTTTATATCAACCAATCAAGGAGTTACCATGAAAGATTTTTTAATCCGCATAAACATCAAGGACAGCGAAGGACAGCACCAGTACGACTACTCTGAAGACTATATCGCCCAGCTTGATTACGAAATAAAGCCGAAACAGTCGAAGAGTAAAACCCAGCGCGAAATTTTTAAGCTGTTCGCCGAAAAGGTCAAGACCGCCGCTCTGGAATGGTTTCAGAAAGACCCCGAGGCCGTCAAGGACGATTTGGAACAGTACGCTTATGGGTTAAAGTTTGAGCCGGATCCAGACATGAGCGAAGCCGAAAACAAGAAAGCCGAGCTGGATACGCTTGTTGAATGTTTTCCTGCACGCTGTATCGCCCATATCCCAGACGACATCAAGGAACGAAACGGATTCCATGACGCTCCGGATGTACATAGCGAAGCGAGCTTCTATAACGACTTGGGCTTTATCAACGACGTAGACGATGTTGATATAGGCTAATACCGTCGCTTCCTGGGCGGGCTTCCGTCCGCCCTTTATTTTCCCTATACCAACCAATCAAGGAGATTAAAAATGAAAATCGTAGAAATCAAGACTGTCGACGAATGCTGCAACGGCTATGTAGACTACAATGTTCAGGCAAAGGACGTTGACAATATCGACGGTGCGACCGCCACCCTTACCGAAATGGTTCAAGCCCAGCTCGACAAGCACGAAATCGATATTCCGCCAGTCGCCGACGGCAAGGAATACAGTATCGACGGCGAAGACGAAGTCGATGAAGAAAATATGCTACGTATCTACCCTCCGGACAACACCAACGCCACGGAACCCGTCGCCGTACTGAACATCTCGGAAAGCAACACCTCGGTCAAATGGTTCCTCGTGGACTAGGGAGTAACCGTCTGTACCGGTCCGGGCTTCCGCAACCCGGTTATATCCTCTATACCAACCAACAACAAGGAGATTTTATCATGAAAACGAGAAATTCTGAATGGTTACAGCAGTCTGGGCTTATGCTCAAAAGCGGTACGTGCGAAGTCAAGCGTGCCGATACTATGTGCGGTACAGAAAACTTAGCCGTAGTATTCCAGCCCACGGGCTCCAGCTATCCGGTTACGGTAGACTTTGGCGACTCGGAACTCGCCGACTTCGCTACCGGAACGCCGATTAAGGATGTGTTGAAAACTCCGGTCGAAACTGAATTTGGCTATAAAGGGCAACTCGTCAAGCTGGTATTACGCTATTTAAACGGAAAAGCCAAAGTAGAACTCCACGAAACATTCACCGACGAAAACGTAGTAGCTGGCGTCGGGGTAATCAAGAAACCGTTCGCGACGTTCATAGTTGACGTTGAGTAAGATACAAGGAGTGACAATGCCATACAATATAATCGTCAGCAACAGCAAGACCGTTATCAAAGCCAAAACGGCAGCCAAAGCCGCAGAAAAAGCGGACAAGATTATCAAAAAGTCTAAAACACCGGTGGAGGTCAAGATCGTACCCGCATAAATATTTTCCGTGCCAGCCCTGGGAATTCAACTCAAAAAGAGCTAATTTCTAGGGCAACCACGGAGAAAATTTTATGAAAGTTTTATCGCTCTTTGACGGAATATCTTGCGGACACGTAGCACTAGACCGAGCTGGAATCCCAGTGGAACGCTACGTCGCCTACGAGATCGAGAAGTCCGCCATCAAGATCACCCAGTCCAACTACCCCGAGACCGAACAGGGCGGCGACGTGTTCAAGGCCGACTTCACACAGTACAAGGGGTTCGACTTGCTTATCGGCGGTTCGCCGTGTACGAACTGGTCTATTGCAAAAGCCGGCCACGGTCGAGAGACGACCAACTCCGGCGTCGGCTGGGACCTGTTCAGCCAGTACCAGCGTGCTCTCAAGGAGTCCGGCGTCAAGTACTACCTGTACGAGAACAACGCCTCGATGAGCCCGGCGATCAAGGAGGCGATATCCGACGCCTTCGGTCACGGTCCGCTCGAGATCAACTCCGCGCTGGTATCGGCACAGACCAGGAAACGGCTCTACTGGACGAACATACCTAACGCCAGCGTTCCCCAGGACCGAGGCGTGACGCTGTCCAGCATACTCGAGTACGGCGTCGCGGACCGCGACAAGTCGCTCTGCCTCGCTCGACGCTACGCCGGCTTCCAGGGCTCTCAAGGCTACCTCTGCCGTCGCTACCTGGGCAAGTCGATGGGTCAGGGCGTGTTCGACACGGACCCGGCTCCGCTCAAGGCTCTGTACAAGGCTAACCCGAGGTTCACCGACGAGGAAGCCAGGGCGACCGGCTGCCAGATCAGACCGCTCACGGTCACCGAGTGCGAGCGGTTGCAGACGCTTCCGGACGGATACACCGGCAAGGCTGGCTGTTCGAGGATCCAGCGCGTCGAAGCTATCGGCAACGGCTGGACTGTCGAGGTCATCGCCCACTTATTACAAGGTTTAAGACAATAGCTCCGTGGTTGGTAGCTACAGCGTCCGGCGGTTGGGGAAAGCCGTCGGACGCACTCTTTTCCGCCACGATGGGCATTAATCACTCCCTAACCGCGTCCGGGCTTCCGTCCGGAGGGTATAAAAGCTACATCCAACCAATCACAAAGGAGTTACCAATGAAAACAAGCACTATCCCTACTAAAAAGACCGTCGCCGCATTTAAGGACTACGACTTCGAGAACTGCAACGTCCCCGAGCAGTATCAGGGCGACTATCCGCACCACAACTTCTGCAAGAAAGTGTTCATGCCGATCTTGCGTCGCGAGTTCAAGAAGCTCGCCGAGAAGACGAACTCCGAGCTCGTCAATTTCAGCGGCGGTTACTTCATCGCGTCCGCCTACTTCAAGCGTGGCGACAAGTACGTGTACGTCTCGATCAGCGACGTCCGCTGGAACGACTGGTACGGCCAGGTGCTCTTCCGCAACGCCAAGAACGAGAAGGACTCCACTGGCGGTGCGAACCACTACTGCGCGTACGACAAGCTTGACGACGCTCTCAACTGGCTTCTCAAGTAACCATCAACCCGAGCCGGGCTGGCTCGCTCCAGCCCGCTCTTCCCCTTTTAGGAGTCATTATGGCATGGAACGCATATCTTAACGTCCGGAACGGTCGCGAACCGGTGGTAATCACAAACCAGGACCTCAAGCGTCCTTATATTTCTATTTTTGAATTTAAGGGCGACCCAGACATCGACCAGATCGAAGACCTGGAAGCGGAAATGTACAAGAACGGACGCCACGAAATTATTTTCGACGAGTCCGCTCGCGACGAACTCAAGAAACTGGATCTTGACCAGCTCAAGACAATTAAAATTTCCAAAATCAGCCAATAAGGAGTCAATATGGAGCACAATAATATTTTCTATTACAAAATCGACGTACGTATCGGTCACCGCGACGGCTATTCATTTATGGTCACTACTCCGGACAAAGTCGATGACGAAGACGTGCTGGAACGTGCCAGAAAAGCTGGCTGCTTCCAGGACGACGGCGATATCGACGCAGCTAGCGTCGATACTTTCATCGCCGAGTACGATATCAAGGCATTTGACGACTGCACGTACGCGGTATAACAATACCAAACAGGCGGATCGCTGGACTGGAGTCCAGCTTTTCGCTGGCTCGGAATAATTTTTACTCCCTACGGGCGTTCGGGCTTCTGTTTCAGAGATATCAAAGCTACATCCAACCGATATAGGAGATTTAAAACATGAGTATTAACACCAATGTACGTGAGTACGACCCGTATGATACGGACTGGCTGAACCAAATCTATGAATTGACCTCTAAGGAAGTGGAAGCCGTTGAGCACTTCTTTCATGACCTGTACCCCGATGATGACGACGGCGCGGACTACGCCTACGACCTGAGCAAGGGTTCTGGCAACCCGACCTGGACTATCAAGGTCGTGGAGTCAGGTAGTGACGACGTGTGGGAGCACTACATCAAGGTACGCTTGCCGGACCGCGATAAGGCCGACGAGCTTGCCGACCTCATCAACGGCACCGTACAGCCCGAGGGTACGTTCATCGTCATCGGCTACCGCAAGGACGGCGACCACGTGTCGCTCGTGGAGCAGGAAGCCGTCTACGGGTTCCGTGCCGAAGCCGCTGAAATTATTTTGAAATTGGTAAAAGACGACGTGCCCGATACCACGCTTACCCTCCATGACTGTATTCACGGCAGTTCGATCATGACGGGTCGTGGCAACGTGTCGCTCTTCCTCAAGATTAAGCAAATCAACAAATAAGGAGAAACCACATGAAAACTATAATCGCAATACTCGTAATAGCAGTGATCGGCGGCGTGTACTACTTCGCTTCGCCAAGCGCCAAAAAGAAGGCGTCTAAGGCGACGTCCGAGATCGTGGACAAGGCTGCGACTACTTTGAAGGATATCGGCAAGGACGCAGCGGACAACGCTGCGGACGCCGCAGCCGTCAAGGTGGAAGAGGGTGCAGCCAAGGTCGTCGGTCGCCTGAAGGACGTCAGAGCGCAGAATAACGCCAAGTTCGCCAAGTAATCACTGTCTAAACCGGTCCGGGCTTCTGTCCGGACTATATCTAAGCTAAGCAAACATCCGATAACACTTAAAAGAAAGGAGTTAAGTCATGGGTATGTTTAACGAAACCGACAACACTATCACGCCGTCCGAGGGCATTAAGGACTTCGAGTTCGATCCGCGCACGTTCACGTACGGACTAAACCTCATGGGCAATACGAAAGTGGGTCATATCCCTACTTTCAGTACCCTCATGGGCGACTACACGTACGTCGGAATGAGCGGCGTCCTTGAGAACATCAAGGGAACGTGCTCCAACTGTTCCGAATGCAAGCACGACTGCTACGTGCGAGCCAGCTACCGCTTCCCGAGCGTGATCTTCTCTCAGGCACGCAACACGTGGGGCATGAGGTACGACCTTGACAAAGTCAAGAGCGACCTGTACGCCTTGATCAAGAAGCGTCGCTTCGCCATGGTTCGCATAAACCAGTCCGGCGAGCTGGAATATGACGACCAGCTTGCGATGTGGTGCGAGCTTGCCGCCTCCCTCCCCGAAACACGCTTCTACATCTATACAAAGATGTTCAAGATGGCGAAAAAGTTTTTGCTCAAGGGAGCTGTGCCTGAAAACTTGACAATTCTTTTCTCGATCTGGCATAAGGCTGGCGTGAAGGAATTTGAAAAAGTCAAGCACTTGCCGAATGCCAAGGCGTTTGTCTTCGACGACGGAAAACTTTTTATCAAGCCCGATATCTACTGTCCCGCTTACGTCGTCAAGAACGGCAAAACCGTCCGCAAGGACGTACACTGTGACAAGTGTCGTCTGTGCATTGACAAGCCGAAAGGCAAAATCATTGCTTGCCACGAGCATTAATTTTTAATCATGGGCGGCGTGGTTGGACTCTTTTCCCCACGTCCTGCCGCCCAGTGAACCTCCTAAAGGACGTGGGGAAAATTTTTTAAACCGGCTGGCACGGCTCTTATTTTTTGATGTGGTTCCTTCGCCGTGCCAGCCATTTTTCTTTTTAAAGGGAGTTATATCATGACAAAAGCAACAGAATGGCGCAAGCTCACGCCGGTAAAACGTACACTTCTGGACCAGACCAGAGACCTAATAAATAATTTCTGTTCCGCGCTGAAAACAAAATATCCGGCGATCCAGGAACTCAAGATAATGAAGTCTAAAGAGTTCTGGGAGGGATGGCAGCCTAACCATAAATTTGCCGGAATGTTGCTCCGCTGGACTAAAAAAGCCGACCGCTATATCGGCGTCGTGAGCGTCAAGCACAACTATAAGGAATTTAATTTTTCATGGGGATCGCCAGACCGCCCGTTCGGAGCACTTAAAGAAGCCCTGGGCGTCGCATGGACTAACGTCGTCAAGATAGACGGGCACGATGTACCAGCGATCCAGGAGTGTATCGACGCTCTAGACCAGCTCAGGGGAACCGACGAATACAAGTCGCTTCTGGACAAGCTGGACAAGCTTCCGTAATATTTTAATTTCTTATCTGGGTCGGGCTTCCGCTCGACCCTTATTTCCCCTATACAAACCAACCATAAGGAGACTAAATCATGGAAACTAAAGAACTTACCAACGAACAGCTCGCCAAGTCCTGCCGAGCCAACGGTATCTACTTCATCAACGACGACTACGAGACAGCCCGCCGTGACTATATCGCCGAGACCGGCAACGCAACGGAAGACGGCGACCGTGACGACAAGATCGCCGTCATGGCTCGTATGCTCGACGAGTATCTGGACTACGGCGTAGTGTCCGAGACCGACGACGAGGCGGACAGCGAAGAGCACTCCGACCTCATGGCGTTCCGTGACGACCTGTGCTTCGAGATCGCCGAGAACTGGGTGGACGGCAAATACGCCGATAAGGACGCGGACAAGTGGCTCGCTGCGGCGAACGCAGACCTTGCCGATATGCTGATCAAGCACTATCTGGGCGAGTTCGGTAATTCCGTCTGGGACTTCATTACAGCCAACTGGTACGACGGCGAAAAGATTGCCGACAAGAAGTTCGGCCAGTTCGTCGGTCGAATGAAAATTATTGATCTGTTTGACGGGTCTTCCGCAGCCGACGCCGACGAGTTCGCCGACGAGGTAAACACCTACTTCAGCGGATCCGTGCTCGACGATGTAAACACGCCGTTCGATGCCACTGAAGCTATGGAATACGCCAAGTTCACGTGGGAACGCTACAGCGACGCTGAATAACTGGCTGATTTGGGGCGGGCTTCCGTCCGTCCCTTATCTTTCCTATACCAACCGATAAGGAGATTAAATCATGGCTAAGAAAAAGACTACTTACTTCCAGGCTATCTGCTACACCACCGAACACTGCGACGGCGACCTTATTGCCCCGTCCTGCTGGGACCCGACCACAGAACTCACCAAGGCAGCCGACCAGATCATGCAAGAGGTCGAGGAATCATTTTCTGGAAAGATCCGTACCGCTAAGCAGCCCGGTCCGGAGTCGATTACTATCGAATACCGTAACAACACGAACGACAATATCGACTGGTCAGAGCCCAAAGAAATCAAGAACTGGAAACGTGCCCGTGCGTTCCTCGACAAGATTAAGAACGGTCTCGCCGACGGCTCTATCTGCACAGTCATGGTCACGGTGCCTGAATACGTGAACGCGTTCATGGTTCAGATCGGCAAGCGTTCAGACGTGTTCCACATCAACCAATTCACTCTTTAAGGGGGTATATCATGAGTCAGAAGCTTTATATCGGACTAGTTATCGGCGGTTCGGCTTTCTGCCAGGGTCGCCGAACGTTCGGCAACGTCGCAAAAATTTTTGAAGAGCCGAAGTCCCATCGCGAGGTCGCCGACGAACTGTTCACAAATCTCGACGACGCTATCACTAACTGCGACGAGGATTTTATTGATGTTGTTGCCTACAAAAACGATTTCTGCAATATTACAACGTTCCGCATTACCGACAAGAACGAGCACGGTGACGACCTAATCGACCTCAAGATGAAGCTCATTGACGGCATTGTCGATATCATCAACATCAAGCCGAAGAGCTGTTTCGAGACCGTTTACTCGATCGTTCCGGTCCACGGCGAGTGCTAGTAACTGTCTCATCTGGGTCGGGCTTCCGCCCGGCCCTTATTTCCCCTATACCAACCAACCAATCAACAAAGGAGAAACATCATGAATCCGAGTATTTGTGCTAACTTGCCCTTTACCATAGGCACCGCGATCGGCACCGCATATCGCCGTATCATCGAAAACGCTCGAAAAGCACTGAGCTACTGCAAAGAAGGCGGTCGAGTGTATGACACCCAGATCAATGGCGAATGGGAATCTGTCGGCGTACTCTTCGAGGACTTGTTCTCCATCATCCTCCCGGAATCGCTTATCAGTAACTCCAGATATGGGATCCAAGACGGCGTCCACTACGCTTCCGTAGATTTCTGGTTCATGCCCGGACAAATTCTTCGTGTTTACGAACCCAATAACCCAGTGTTTGCACCTAACAGGGATATGCAGCTGGAAATCGAACTCCCCACGGATGGCGAACCTATCATTACCGTAGGGTATTTCGCCGCTGGCCATCCGAGAGTCAAGATGTACCCGGAAGATCTGGCCATGCTCAGAGAGACTCTTCTCGCCAACTACAATTTCGCATTGTCTTAATATTTTTCTTACATCAAAGGAGTTTCACTATGTCCACTAACGACAAACTGGTCCACGTTAACAAGCCCTTGACGAGTCGAGCATAGTTTTCTATATTTCGACTCGTCACAGAATTTAAGTCTGCCATCTTATTGGGGATGTAGCTCAGCAAGGTAGAGCGTTGGCCCAAAGCCAGAGGTCCGTGGTTCGATTCCACGTGTCTCCAATGTCGAGGTCTCATTCATCTAAACAATGATTTGAGACATCCGGTCACACGGCAACTCGTAAACGGATGCTAGGCTAGGGACGGTTCTTACTAGTCGAATTACGGTAGCGCGTTACCGTATACTAGCCGAAAGGAACTATCCCGGCGCTTTTCTTCGCAACGGACTGCGGTCGATATTCGGTCGTACCAACACAAAAGTTAAACAATTTTAGAAATTTTTATGTTTGTCATACATCGGGTAATATCGTGGTGATGAATCAAAGAATTTCGACAGCCATTTTGGCTGTACTCGCATAACGTCAAAGTTACCGTTCCGTTACACGGTAGAAGCGACAAAGTCATCGGGCACGATGACGGCCATTGGCGAGGATGGCGAATCGAGCGAGCTTTATTCGTTAGAGTGTGCCAACTTTTGTTGGTTATTCGATACATACCGATCGCAGTCCGCTATGTTTTATGAGCTAATTTCCCACCAAAAAGGAACCTTATGAACGTACTATCCCTCTGTGACGGCATGAGCTGCGGACACATCGCACTCAAGGAACTCGGAATAACGGTAGACAGCTACTACGCCTCCGAAATCGACAAGAACTCTATCAAGGTAACCCAGGACAACTTCCCGGATACAAAACAGCTCGGCGACGTGACCAAGCTCAACCCGGAAGACCTGGCAAAATCCCTCCCAAAAATCGACCTCGTCATGTTCGGAAGCCCTTGCCGTTCCCTCTCCAAAGCGACGGCTGGTCGAGAACAGTACAACAACGGTCTCAAGGGCATTTCCGGTCTCTTCTACGACTGCAACGAGATCCTCAAGGCTATCAAGACCTACAACAACCCGGACGTGAAGTTCCTCGTCGAGAACGTGGACTCGTCCAAGAAAGACGACCTCAACGCCATATCGACGGAACTCGGCGTACAGCCGGTGCTCATAAACTCCCAGAACTTCTCCGCCCAGGACCGAAAGCGTCTCTACTGGACTAACATCCCGGTAGACCTCTCGAAACTCCCCTCCAGCAGTGCCGTGCTCGGCGACGTGCTGGAAGCCCAGGTCGACGAGAAGTACTTCTTCAAGGAAGACTACGACCTTCACGGCGACGACAAGCGTGTCATGGCTACGCTCCATATCAACGGTCACGACATCCTCAAGCGTGTCTACAACCGCGCGTTCAAGGCTCCGACGCTTACCAGCTGTCGCGGTGGCAACCGCCAGGTCAAGGTAATGGACGGCGGTCGCGTACGTCGTCTCACTCCGCTGGAGTACAGACGGCTCCAGACTATCCCAGACTGGGTCAAGATGGACGTGGCGAACTCCCATATCTACAACATGCTGGGCGACGGCTGGACGGTCAAGGCGATCCAGTTCATCCTCTCCTTCATGTAGTAACTCCTCCCTACAGCAAATACTCTCCAGAACGGTCCGGGCTTCTGCCCGGTCCGTATATGTGGTATGTACCCAACCAAAGGAGTAAACTATGATGAATTCCAAAGAAATCAACTCTTCGCCGAACTACTACAGAAACAAGTACTACGTCGGTCGCCGCATGGTCGTCCAGGAAGCTCTCCAGGGCGGTCGCGAGATCTGGTTCTGCCAGATCGCCGTGAGGAACCACGACGCCGGTACCAAGTGTCCGCACTGCGGCGGCAATCCGAACCCGTCCGACTGGTCGTCCTCCCTCCGTTTCCGCCGCTTTGACAGCGAACGCCAGATCGAGTGCGAGCCGACCGTCGAGAGCGAGGGTTCCTGTTCCAAGTGCAAGCAGTGGTGGCGAGTGACCGCCGACGAGGGCGGTGCCGTCGTGAGCTTCGACGCCCCGAGACAGTCGCCGTACCAGCACACGTTCATGCCGCACGTCCAGTACGCTAAGGAGACCAAATGAGCCTTCCTACCCTCGACCAGATGAGGACAGACATCCTCACTAAAGTCGCCAAGTGCGCCCGGAAAAATGAACGCGAGTTCAAGGTTCCGGACCTGTACAAGGACGCCGCCAGACAGGTCGCCGCCGAGGGAAACGGCTTCCGCTTCGACGGAAACACTTTCAGCTGGTAGCCGGGCTTCTGGCTACCCTTTATATTCCCTATACATCCCAACCAGTAAGGAGATTACCAATGAAAAAGAATTCAAACAAGCCGGTCTTCGAAAAGACCTACTTCAACGCCCTGGAACTCAAGCACGACCCCGTAAACCTGTTTGCGAAGTCAAAGGCTCTTACGGCGGTCATAGCCGGTCTCTACGACCGTGACGAACGTATCCACTACATTAAGCACTTCATCTACGCCGACGACCGCCAGAGAATCGTCATCCGCTTCTGCAAGGAAGTCGGCTACAACCCGTACGCCAGCATGGGCGAGCTCCGTATCATGGTACCGCCGGAATGCGACCGTCTCTCTATCGAAGTGCGTGGCAAGGTTCTCGCCAATGCAGTCGCCGACGTGGACACGGACCGATATATCGACCCGACCAAGTGCCGAGTCGTCTTCATCAACGACTTCCAGAAGAAACGCAAGGCGACTATCCAGAAGATTTTCGACTGCTGCCACGCATTCAGAAACAACTTCAACGCAATCGACGACGCGATCAACGCGAACGTAGACATCGCTGGCAAACTTGAAAAACTTTGCAAATAAATAAGGAGTAACCCCATGTACGAAACCGCGTATAACACTATCAATGAACGTATCGGTCAGGTCACTAACGCCAACCAGAATGGAGCAGTCCAGTTCCAGCCGTCAAAAATTATTTTTATTAATGACACGGTCGAACGCAAGCCCGACGGATCCCCTGACCCGCAGTTCGTCAGTGCTATCCACTGTGCCTACGCCGTCAAGCGTATCGGTTCAGATACCGGCACAAGTGTACACCTGTACTTCACCCAGCTGGCAGACAAGCTTAACTACCGCGTCGTGTTCAGCAACCGTACCGTGTTCACTGGTTCCACGTACATCGAGTCCAAAAAACTCGCCGACTGGGTGGACGTAGTACTGGACAACTTCAAGGCGTACGCCTACGTAATAGCCAGGTTCATGAACGTGGGTCGTTAGTACTGGCTTCTCTCGGGCGGGCTTCTGTCCGCCCTTTATCTTCCCTATACACCCAACCAATAAGGAGATCATCCATGAGTCATATCGCTTCCTCTGAAAAGCTTGAAGTCGCCCTCGGCGAAACCATCAGTACCATCAGTAGCAAGTACGGCGAACAGTGCTTTACGTTCCTGCTGACCACTATCCCGACTAAGGATAGAATCCGCTACCACGTATTCGGTAATACGAAACCTGGATCCATCGGTACATTCGTCGACGCGTCCAACATAAATAACTACCACTTCGTGGACGCCGACGATCAGACTGCCATCGTGAGGACGGCGACCAAGATGATTATGGCTCGTCAGATACCTGACTCTCTTGTAGCGACCCATATCTTCTTCGTGGACACGCCGAGAGACTGGTCATTCGTGTCTATCACGTCAATCCCTGTAGGACAAGACGGTCTCATCCACCACGGCGACACAAGTATCCGTATCCCTATGGACCAAGAAGAAACCTCTTGCTACGTGGCGGTCCACGACGAGACTTGTCAAGGAACAATTTTCTGGCGTCTCGACGACGCCGTCAAGTTTGTCGTAGAGCATATCCAGGACCATATCAGCGACATCCGTTCCTACGTCATGGAAACGGAAATCATTGAAGACGCCGAACGGAAAGCAGCGAACACCGCCCTGAACACCCTCCTCAAGTTCCAGAAGTGTCCGTCCGCCTTAATCGCTAAGGAACTCAACCCCGACGCCGTCTGGGCAAAGCTAACCCACGAGCAGAAAGTCAGTCTTGTCAAAAAGCTCGACTCCAAGAAAGGACGTCCTCGCAAGAAATAATTTCCTTTCCTCGGGCGGGCTTCCGTCCGCCCTTTATCTTCCCTATACACCCAACCAATAAGGAGATTCACCATGAAAGTTTACAAGCTCGTCAGACAACTCAAGAACGGTTCCCTCAGACCGCTATTCATCGGAAAGACAAAGCCGTTCGTCATCGGCCAGAAAATGCACTGCGAATATCTGCCGACTAAGGGATTTGCCCCACGCTCCGTGGACGACTCCCAGACCGGTGGCTGGCACTGCTGCTTCCAGCCTGTCGCTCCTCATCTCGACGAAACCCTCAAGACAGGCGAAACACGTGTCTGGCTCGAATGCGAAGCCGAAGGTACGACGAAGACATACCACCGTGGCGAACACCAGGGAGGTGACTGGATCCTCGCCGAAATCATCACCCCAATCCGCGTCATGCCCTGGGATGAAGTCCGCCAGATGCAAGCCGCGTACCACGGCATCAATATCGAGGATGCTCTCGAAAAAGTCGACCATTACGTCTACCGCGAACTCGGCTACACTAGCGACGAGACCAATGACATTATCGCTCTGAACGACGACCTTATCCGCAAACTTATTGCCGAAGGCAAGACCCCGGAGGAAATCGCAGGAGAGCTCGACTATTCCACCGTATCGGACTACGAAAACTACGACGACAACGAAGAACCCAACCAGTAAGGAGTACACCATGTCTAACAATAACTGCAACAGTACAGAATCCTTCCAGTCTATCGCGAACCTCGTCGAGAAGACTTCCAAGAGAAATCTCACGGTCATCCGCGACCAGATCACCTCCCCGGACAGCACTCTGGTCATCCTCCCGGCGGTCTACGGTCACAGACAGGTCGACGTGTTCTTCGAGACCAAAGTGCCGTTCACTTTCGCTCTCAGGTTCAACACAGTCTCTCAGTACGACATCACCGGCACCGAGACGAAACCCCACTACATCACGACCACGCCGATGGAACTGACCACCACGAACCTCAAGAAGCAACTCATCCACACTCTCGGCCAGCGTCCGGGCTTGTCCGCCACAAGAGTCCAGTCGATCTCGTTGCTCTCGACCATCCGCCTCTATGCCGAACTGCACGACGACAAGGACGAATTCATCCGTAAGCAGTTCGCCGAATCCATCCAGAAAGACCTCGGCTTCGGTCCGTCCGTCATCGACCACTGGACGCTCGACTGGGCGAAAGACGACATCATCGACTTCTGCTTCGCCATCACCGGTATCAAAGACCAGAACCCGCTCTTCAGTCTCCACCTCTTGCTCTCGTTCGAACCGGAAGACAGCTCCTGGAACGTGTACACCCAGTACACCGACGACAGAGACGACCACATCTACGCCAACGCCGGCGACATCAGCCCGAACCCGGTCGACAACTTCGCGGACCTCCGCGACTACCTCGAACATGTCGTCGAGCTGGGTAACAAGCGTTACGACGAGTCCCAGAATAGGTTAACCCATGAAGAATAATTTTTTATTTTTGATTCGGGTCGCCGTCACCATCTGGGCGGCTCCGCTCGACTGCGACAGCTTCGTCGACAGATGGGCGGACGACGCCAGAATCCCCGACCAGACCGTTCCGGACCCGGAAAACTATGTCTGCTTTTCTGACGGTTCCACCCTGTCCGCCTTCCACAAGGACGCCCTTAAGACGGCGATCCTGCTGGACCCAGCCCAGGCGATATCTTGCCAGTCCGTCCAGAAATTCCTATCTTATGTCTGTCTTCTCGTAGACTCTAACAACGTCGCCTTCTACGCGTTCCAGAAATACGGCGACATTCTCAGACTCTACGAGTCCTTCAACAGAAATTGACGGTCAGGGGAAAGGCGGAAAACTTCCGCCAGGTCGCAGACTCATTCCCAAACAACCAAACAAGATCAAACACCTTACGACCTACCCCCTACCGCCATTACATTTTATCCCAAGCTTGACCGCCGGTCTAGGTTGGGCAACGTGTCCGAGACTGGAGACCGGCGATCGAACTCCTTATGACCAGTCTCGGACACTCTTTTTTTATTTTTTAATATTGACATTTTTGTCACGTCCTCCTATATTTTATAAGGATTTTAACAAGAGGACTACCCAATGAAAGGAAAACCCTGGAAAAGACACGAAATCAAGAAGGCTCTACAAGACAGGCAAGTCGAAGGCCGTACCCACGCAGCCGTCGTCTCTAAGCTCAACTCGCTTGGCATCCGTACTAAGCCCAGATGGACTCCGGATGAGATCCTCGTCGTAATGCGCGGCGGATTCCCAGAAGGTCACACCAAGAACGCCATCTATCAGCTCCGACATAAGCTCGGCAAGGGCGTCTGCGACCCCATCAACAAGTACATCGACCCCAAGAACCCGGACCAGACCGCCCTCGATCTCCCTCCAGGAAAGAAGCCGTCGCTCAACAAACACCACCATGAGTCCGTCGGCGAACTCCTTCTCCCCATCTATACCATGCACAACGGCGGCATGAAACCCCTCGACATCGCGAAGTCTATCAACCAGTCCGTAGAACTCGTCCAGGCAGCAATCGCCATGAAAGAGCTCTACAAGCCGGCTACCTAAGTATATCCGTTAGAGAAGCAATACCTCATAAGGGAGCAGTGAAAGCTGCTCCCTTTCTGCTGTCCGACGATCACTCTTTACTCTCTGCCGGCGTCCGGGCTTCTGTCACACTATCATCTCCGAAGCAGCCCCGAACCCTATTACAAGGAGTCACATCATGAAACCGTTCTCCATCCTAGCCGAAGTCGAGCTCACTGCCACAATCTTGCCGTCTAAGAGGCATTCCGTACCGAGATACACTCAGTACAAGATTAAGACTCTGTTCAATGTCACACGCGTACACATCAACGACGCCAAGCTCGTATACCGTATCTCTGACCACGAATCACTATACAAGAACGCTACCAAAACCGAAGACTTCCGTACCGGTAACGGCGTCTACAAACGACTCGTCACGCCTATACGCATGTTCAACGGTCGCTTCTTCAAGCCGTTCAAGTACTACTACGGTACAGCCATCTCCGACAAGTGGTTCACGCTTGCCGACTTCCAGAAGTACATACAAACAGACATCTATAACGAGGTTCAACGCGTTAACGGAAAGTTCCTCCGTGACAACATGCATAACGGCAAATATCTCCAGCTGACGCCAGTAGCTAACCTCAAAGACCCAAATATCCAGATCATCAAGTACTCAGATGATGAGGTCTTAAAGAAAGCCCAGACCATATGCGACCAGTACATCATCATCGGTAACCACGTCTGGCAACAGGTCGAACAGCCGATATATTCCTATACCACGTTCGGACTTGGTCACAACCACGGCGGTACCGGCTTCTTTGTCTCGTTCATCGACCCTAATGGCATCCCCAGATGCAATAAGAGGTTCTACTTCATGCCTGAACAGCTCAAGGAAGCTCTCGACACCGTCCTTAAGGTCGCCGCCGATCGAGGCGATACCGACTCTGTCAAGTCCATCAAAAAGTGTCACCCCACTATCCACATTGTCTAAGACCAGACGGGCTTCCGTTCCTACAGCATCGGTATTGCACAACCGGTATTAACAAACCAACAAGGAGTTCGTTATGAATAATCTCTATATCACCGTCCCGTTCAACTTCCCAGTAATATACCGCGAGTCCGCCAGGTCGAAAATCAACCGTGTCGCCAACCGCCTCAATACCATCCGAACCAAGATCAACACCGTCGACGCTAAGGACGCTCAGCTCTTGTACAAGGTCTACGATAAGAAGAAGTTCGTCAAGGACGCTAAGGGCATGTACAGCTTCTACACCGCCCTCCACTCCCATGCCTATGCCAGAAAGTGGTTCTATGAACCGTACAGACAAGTCAACGGCAAGCTCTTCCGCAAATGCCGCTTCACATACGGCGATACCGTCTCCAACCTCTCGGCAAAGACCGTCAAGGACTTCATCGACTTCACCGCCTGGAAAGTCCACGACTTCTATACAGAATTCAAGGGCGTCGGCATCCTCGACTATAACGCCGTCGACAACATCGACGACCAGGACTCGCTCGGCATCTCGTTCGACGCCAAAACAGCGTTCCCAGAAAAGTGCGTCGTGGTCAAGTCCTACGAAAAAGAGGTCAAGGACAAAGTCAAGGCTCTCTTCGACGAAAACTATATCCGTATCGGTCAGGAGTTCTGGGAAGTCTCCCATATCCCCTGCTACCGTGTCATCCAGACTGGTCCCAAAATCGCTGACTTCTTCCTCTCCCACCAAATCTATAAGGACGAACCTAACACGTTCCTCCCAGAACAGCGTGAACTGGCTATCAAGACCTGGACTGATGTTATCTGCTCGGGTCCGGCTCCCATGCGTCCACAACAGCCTAAAGCAAATATTATCGTCGTAAAATAATTTTTATTGACATGTAACGCAGTTTTTACTATATTTCTACTCGTATAATAACCCCAACTGTGTTGGGACCCTTGTTGGTGCTATATGAGTAGAGTATATAATAACTGGACTAAGACCGATATCGACGACCTGGTGAAAGGTAAGATTCCCGAATCTCACCCTCACCACGCGGCTTGTCACATTAAGGCCAAGTCGCTCGGCTTCACGTTCCATAAGGCTAAAATCATCGGCGAAAACTGGACGCCGGAACAGATCGACTCCCTTCGCAAGGGCGTTGTCCCGGATGGAAAGTCGTGGAACGAAGCTGTCAAGGTCGCTAAGGTCAACAAGATTGACTTCGTCAAAATTTTTAATTCCCGCGACTTCGATGACAACGAAATCCAGCTGATCAAGGACGGTCACATCCCTCCACACAGAGACCGAGAAGCTGTCATCAAGTACGCCGCTACTAAGCTGAACATCAACGTCTTCAAGACCAAACGTTCCAAGAAGTCTATGGAAGCCGTCCGAAAGGGTGAAATACTCTTCAAGGAGTTCGCAGCTTCTCCAGACTCCCTAGACACGGTCGCCAAGAAGCACGGAATGTCAAAGCAGAACGCACACAGACTGATCCAGAACTTCAAGGTCTACTACTTCGACACACACTTCGTCAAGGATTGCGTAAAATAATTTTTACCTCTACATACTAGGTGCGATACGGTCGAGACGGTGCCATCTGTGTCCACTATGGAAGGTGGTGGCAACTGTCTCGGCTCTTCTGAAAAATTTTTAAATCTGTCTCAACTGTTTCGGTTTCACGTGAAACAAGGTCTCGGTTCGTCCTATCCCCTCTGAGCCGTCTCGACCCGTCGCCCGGAACCCCCTCAAGCGCGTATGCCGAACCCCTCGTTGTGCGCCTACTTAGTCCAACCCCCTCCCACCCCTCCAACTCCGTGGAAAATTTGGGAGACACACCCACAATCTACCACTTATTCACACTTTATCAACAGTTCGGCAACATGTCGGAACTGGACCCGCGTTCTCCGGGACACGGGGAACACGTGCGAGTTACCCCCCACTTCCGACCGGGCTTCCGTCTACGGAGTATATGTCAGGTGTCGGGCGTCCTCGCCCATCAACCATATCTACAAGGAGCATACACCCATGAGCCAGAGAGGAATAACTAGCCGTACGTACCGTAGCAACGAGAAGACTTCGTTCGCCGTACACAACGGACGCGGATGGAAGTGGATAAGCCAGGTCGAGACAGACCCGAGCAAGATGGTGACCATCGACGGGTGGTCTGATTGGTGCAAGAAGATGGCGGACAAGGAGTCCCGAGTGGTGGAGCGTACGAGGTCGTTCATAGAGGGCGGGCTGAAGCACGGCGTATACCGCATAGAGGGCGGACGTGTAGTAGTGACCGATGGGAACGTGAAGAAGTCGTGCTTCTGCATGGTACACGGCGACGTGGGTCACGCCGGAGAGCTTTACTGGAAGGCTAGGAGAGGTTATGACTGGGTGAGGAACGAGCTAACGGAGCCGGAGTCCGAGGTGAAGAAACTTCTCGAGGACTGGCTGACGGACAACTGGTTCAACTACCTGAAGAATGTTGCATAACATAGAATAGGAGGATATAGATATGGCAGCCATGACTGAAAAGGGACCGGAGCACGGTGACGTGGAGTATCTCGGTAGCGGTCTCGAGTACACCTACATAGAGGAGTCGCGGAACTCGATACCTGAAGGGGGCAAGTACTACATATCGCGTCTCGGTGACGGCATGTACATCGTGATCAAGAGGGTGGACGCTGACGACCCGACGGAGCAGATGGTTCTGCGGTTCTGGAAGGCGGAGGAGAAGAAATTTATCAACGTGGCTTGGATAGCTGACGGCGTGGATGCGAGGGGGAAGCTCCTGTACGGACTTCCACGGACGTTCCCGACTCTGTGGGATGCCGAGGCGAACCTTCGGAAGGTGGACGAGTTTCTGTCACTGGCTAGGGCGGACCGGGCTTCCGGGGACGGAGCATAGTTACGGTGTAGCGAAACCAACTTATCAAAGGAGACTTAACATGGCAACTTACCCAAGCAAGGCATATCCGCAGTCGCCTCGGCACAGCAAGTACGCCGAGCAGATAGAGGGCATAGCCGGACTGTTCCGCAAGGAGCGGGACCTCGGATTCCCCCACTGCGTACGGGGCGAGGGCGGCAAGGACGCCCGTGTGACCGTCTGCGTCCAGGTGGAGAACGTCGTGAAGCCTACGCAGTTCGACAAGGGGGTCGGCATGCGTAAGTACGTGACGTACCTCCCGACCGAGCGAGAGGTGTGGGACCCGAAGGTGAACCCGAGGGAAAGGGTCACCGACGAGGACGTGTTCCGCAAGGTGTCGGAGAAGGTCGTCCGCATGTTCGCGAACTGCAACAACGGCCGGGTACACTTCAGGGCTATGGCTGTGTGGGTCGAGGGCATGGAATCGGAGCCGGTACTGTTCGGCGACTAGACCGGACCGGCGTTCTACATCGAGGGAGGCACGGACTACTACTGGTACGTGTTCCCCGTGGAAAAAACTGGTAACTAATTTCTCAAACATAGTGACTTGTTTTATACCCCCTTTTCAATTATCGTTTGAGAAATTCATTACCCTAAAATATTTTTTAATCTAGGAGACATTTTATGGCTGAAAGCAATGATGTAATAACGGATTTCGAGCTGGACAAGCGGCTGACGGAGTTCATGGACAGTCCGGCGGTATTCCACGACCCGAAGGCGGAGGACGTGTTCAAGCGTCACGTGGACAAGTTCGTCACGCACGGCTACGGAGCGTGGTTCAAGGAGACGAAGGCGAGCGAGCGTTCCATGTTCCTGACGCTCGCGAACGGTGTCGGCGACTGCTGGATCCAGTGGTACGACGAC
>Ga0326512_10000220_pt1 | contig 49539 bp, 109 predicted proteins | sample 1_2617_0518_D_FD_203652 | JGI IMG/M metagenome (GOLD analysis project Ga0326512, IMG submission 203652) | Bovine rumen microbial communities from UC Davis, California, United States - 1_2617_0518 | ecosystem: Host-associated > Mammals > Digestive system > Stomach > Rumen | place: USA...
GATATTCCAGAAATAACTGAATTAGTTGAAAAATACTCAAATGAATTAAATGAGTATTGCATATTCTGTGGAAAAGAACCAATATATAAATCTACTTGGGGATTTTACGCATGTAAAGAATGTGCTAAAAATGATTTTTATGAAACTCAAGCAATGTTTAATAATGAACTTAAATGGGAAGATGAATATGAAAATCTTATTTATGCTTCATAATTAATAGTTGATTTTTCATCTTGTATATATTATAATATAAGTAAGATATAAGACAGCAAATAAATTTAGATAAAAAGATGGAGGTATCTTGAATGAACTTTTTTGACATGATGAAGGAAGTTAATGACTTCACCTACACTGAGAATGGTGCTGGTGCTTATCGTAGCACCGGCAATGCTGTGCTGGATGCTTTTGGTAGCCTTGGCGGCATGATGCATTGTGATGCAACTAGCATCCTGAATGCTTTTATTAAAGCATTTAAAGAAGATAAGGATTTGAGCATGCGTATGCTGTTCTACTTCCGTGATGTTCGAGGTGGTCAGGGTATGCGTAGATTGTTCCGTATTATTCTGCGGTATCTTGCAGAGAATTATCCCGAGTATGTTATTCATAATATGGATAACATTTTGTTCTTTGGTCGTGGGGATGATTATCTAGTACTCCTTGGTACTCCTTGCGAGAAGCCCATGATTGATTTTATTCGACAGACCATTGCTGAGGATATGTTTGAAGTGGGTCAGGGTCGTAGCTGCAGCCTGCTGGCTAAGTGGCTGCCTTCTGAGAATACTTCTTCTCAGGAAACTAGAGCTCTTGCTACTAAGATTCGTAGGGGTCTTGGTATGTCCAGTAAGGAATACCGTAAGGTGCTTTCGTTCCTGCGTAAGAACATTGATGTCGTAGAACGTAAGATGTCTGCAAATGAATGGGATGAAATTGATTTCAATAAGATCCCTTCTAAGGCTTCTATGATTTACTCTGATGCATTCTTCCAGCACGTTAAGAAGAATTACATTGAGTATCTGAAGGGTCTTGCCACTGGAGATTCTAAGATTAATGCGGGCGCTTTGTTCCCGGTCGATATTATTCATAAGGTCATGAGTGATCTATATCATCCTTCCGCTAAGGATATTATTATTCAGAGTGCTTTGTGGGATGCCCTTCCTGATTACTTTGCGGGTAAAGCAGAAAGTGGAATTTGTGTTGTTGATACCAGTGGCAGCATGAGCGGTCAGCCTATTGAAGTTGCGCTTTCTCTTGGGATGTATTGTGCTGATAAGTGTCGTGGACCTTATCATGGAAAGTTTATTACCTTTAGTTCAAATCCTGCTCTTCAGGAGATTAAGGGTACTAATATCTATGAAAAGGTTAATCATATGCAGCGTTCTGATTGGGGTATGAATACCAATCTGGAAAAGGTCTTTGATCTTATTCTGAATACCGCAATTAAGAATCATTGTAAGCAATCTGATATTCCTGCGAAGTTGTATATCATTTCTGATATGCAGTTTGATGCAGCAACTAATTCTTACAGCTATGGGTATGATTCTCGTGGTCGCCGTACCATGAAATCTAATAATAATATGACCTTTATGGATCAGATGCGGCAGAAATATGCGGATCATGGATATATGATTCCTGCAATTGTATATTGGAATGTCAGAGCTTCTAAGTGTGGAATGTTCCAGCAGCGATTTCGATTTGGAGATACTGATTGCTGCATGGTCAGTGGATATTCTCCTTCATTGTTCAAAGCAGTCATTGAAGGTACTGAATACGAGGAAGTTATTAATGAATATGGTAAGGTCGAGATCAAGCAAAAGATTGATCCAATGACGGTAATGCTTACCACTCTTAATAATGAGAGATATAATAGGGTTTGGGGAGGTCAGTAATGACCTTCTCAGACCTTAAATATTATACAAGGTTAATAAATGATATGAAAGAAAAGAAAAAATGGTATAAAGGAAAAATTTTTTAGTCTGAAAACACTAAAGGAATGTCAATTCCATATAAAATAAAAATTAAATTAAATTATCTAATATATGATATTAGATCTGCTTGGCAGAGAGCTAAGAATGGTTATGCACATTCCGATGTCTGGAGTATTGATGATTGGTTTTCTAATACTATTATTCATATGCTTTCCGATTTAATTGAAAATCATTCTGCTTATCCTGGTTATGGTGATGCTGATACTCCTGATAAATGGGAAGAAATTCTTAGATATATGAAATTTTGTTTTTAGGAGTCTAGAGAAGATACTTGCTCTTAGCAAAATGAAATTAAAAATCCAGTTTGTGATATACTTGTGAACGATGATAATTCTGTAACGTTTTCTACTACTCCTGAATTTGATCAATGGAGTAAAAGAGATAAAGAATTAGCCGAATATAGAAAAAAGATGTTACATGAAGGTTTAGACCTTTTTAAAAAATATTATTATGATTTATGGGATTAAGGAGTTAATAGTTATAGAATGACAGTAGAAGAATGGCTTGGATCTGATAATACCTTAGGTATAGATATCTGGCATAGAAAATATTAGTATGAAAATGAAACATTTGATGAATGGCTTGATAGAATTTGTGCTGGAGATGAAGATGTAAAAGAACTAATTATTAAGAAAAAGTTTCTTTTTGGAGGTAGAATACTTTCCAATAGAGGTCTTGATAAAAAAGGAATTAAAGTAACTTTATCTAATTGTTATGTAGTTAGCCCTCCTGAAGATAATATTGAAAGTATTTATGAAACAGCTGGAAAATTAGCTAGAACTTATAGCTATGGTGGCGGCTGTGGTATTGATATTTCTAAATTAGCTCCTAGAGGAGCAAAAGTAAATAATACTGCAAAATATACAAGTGGTGCAGTATCTTTTATGGAAACTTATTCATAGGTAACTGAACAGATAGGTCAGAATGGACGTAGAGGAGCCTTAATGATTTCTCTTGATTGTAACCATCCTGATCTTGAAGAATTTATTGATATTAAAACAGATTTAACTAAAGTAAATAAAGCAAATATTTCTTTAAGAGTAACTAATCAATTTATGAATGCAGTAGAACAAGGAAAAACTTATACTCTTAGATTTACTAGAGAATCAACTGGAGAAGAAATTACTAAAGAAATTGATGCTAAAAAAGTTTTTACTAGATTTGCAGAAAATAATTGGAATTATGGAGAGCCTGGTTGTCTATTTTGGGATAGAATAACTACCTGGAATTTATTAGCTCTTGATCCTGATTTTGAATATGCTGGAACTAATCCATGCGGAGAAGAACCTCTTCCTGAAGGTGGTAGCTGTAGTCTTTCTTCATTAAATCTTTCTGCTTTTGTTAATGAACAAGGTATTTTTGATATTCCTGATTTTATTCATGCAGTAAAGGTTGCAGTAAGAGCACAAAATAAAATTCTTGATGAAGGCATGGAGCTACATCCATTAGCAGAACAAAGAGCTTCAGTAAAGAATTGGAGATAGATTGGTCTTGGAGTCATGGGTATTGCAGATATGTTGATTAAGATGGGTATTACTTATGGTAGTCCTAAATCTATTGAAGTCTGTGAAGAAATTGCTAGAACTCTTATTCATTCTGCTACAATGGAATCTTGTTCTTTAGCTATAGAATATGAACCTTATCCTATGTGTAAATCAGATTTGATTGTAGAAACAGAATTTTTTAAGAACTACGCGCCTGAAGGTACTGTTACTTATGAAATGGTGAAAAAGCATGGACTTAGAAATAGTTAGCTTTTAACTATTGCTCCTACAGGTACTCTTTCAACGATGCTTGGAATATCTGGAGGCATTGAACCTATCTTTGCTAATTATTATACTAGAAAAACTGAATCTTTACATGGTAAGGATGTATATTATAAAGTTTATACTCCAATCGTTCAGGAATATATGAATAAAAACAATATAGAAGATGATTCTGAACTTCCTGAATATTTCATTACGGCAGGAGATATTCCATATAAAAATAGAATAGCTATGCAAGCAGTCTGGCAACAGTATATAGATGCAAGTATTAGTTCAACGGTAAATCTTCCGAATGATACAAGTATAGAAGAAGTATATGATTTATATTTAGAAGCATGGAAAGCAGGGCTAAAAGGCATAACGGTATTCAGAGATGGTTGTGCAAGGGTAGCGGTATTAACTACAAAGGATAAAGAAGAAGATAAAGAAACTGGTAATATATTAAACAGAGGATATATTATTCCTGCAAGTAATAATTTAATTGGTCTTAAAAGAAAATTGATTACTGGTTGTGGTTCTTTACATTGTACTGCATTCTTCGATCCTGAAAGTAAAGAATTAAGAGAAGTTTATTTAAGTAAAGGCTCTACTGGTGGCTGTAATAATTTCATGACTGGATTATCTAGAATGATTAGTTTATCAGCAAGAGGTGGAGTATCTATAAATGATATTATAGATCAATTGAAATCTACTGGAAGCTGTCCAAGTTATGCGGTAAGATCTGCTACTAAGCATGATACTAGTATGGGTGCATGTTGTCCTATGGCTATTGCAAACGCTCTTGCTGATATGTATAAAGAATTTACTAATGCGGAATATGGAATGAATTTTGATTATATTAAACCAAATAAAGATAAAGATGATAATTGTCCGGTATGTGGATCTCCATTAACCTTTGAAGGTGGATGTAATATCTGTAAAAACTGTGGATGGAGTAGATGCGATTAATCCTGCTTATTAAGCGGATTTTCGTAGCTATTTTAAAGAATTTTCTTTATAAGGTATATACTCTACTTATATAAGATTATTTAAAATCACCTAAGAAATTAAAATACATTGATGGATTTTTCCATATAAAAAATAAAGGATAGGAAATAATAGTTGATTTCCTATCCTTTTTCTATTATAATATAAGTATAAAACAAATGGAGGAATTAAAAATGAAGATTATTGAGAATAGTAAGAAGACCTACACTAAGTTTCAGAATTTGTTTTATAATGATGTATTTCGTTCAAAAAATTCAGGAGATATCTATATCAGGATTCCTCATACAGTAGATGTTTATCATGATGATTTTAATGCGTGGGGCTTGACAAGTGAAACCTTTGCATTCTTTGATGGCGAGGAAGAAGTTGAACTTCTTGAAGCAGAACTTCATATTAATAGTTGATTTTTAAATAAATATTTATTATAATATAAATAAATATAAAGAAAGAGGTAATTATCATGAAGAAGTTTATGGTTAGTTATTATTCCTGGACCGGTAATCATGAGGTTTCTATTTATCAGAACCTCTATAGTGGTAGTTATCTGATTTATCTCGATGGAGATTATTGGACTGATATTGATTCGCTTTATCAGTTCGAGTCTGAACTTTCTTTTATTGAAAGTTCTACTCATACGAAATTTGGATTCTTTGGATTTTAAGGAGGAATAAAATATGCAAGTAACTCATGGAAATACTACAATAACTGAAGATTGGTTTTCTATAGATGTTGAATTTGAAAGATTGAAAGTTGGAGAATTTTTTAAGCATGGTGGAGGTCTTTATATGAAGCTTCCTCAGCTTCTTGAGGATCCTACTTTTGTTGCTGCAGTTAATTCCATTTGTCTTGGAGATTTAAAGACATATAAATTTACAGATAAGGTCAAAGTAACTCCATTTCAAGCGACCATCAATATAAAACCCGTCATTAAAGAGGAATAAAATATGAATATTATATATACTCAAAATATTAAGGAATGTGCATTCGAGGAAATTAAAGTTGGAGAATGCTGTGAATACGAAGGAAAAATATTTTTTCGGATTCCTCGATTCTCCGGAAATTTTGTAACGATTAATGCAGTAGACCTCGGTAATTCAAATTCTGATATAGTAGATTGCTTGACTTTCATTCCAGAGCAAACTAAAGTTTATCCAGTGTCTACAGAACTGAAAGTAACCTATAAATGTGAGGAAGTAAAATGATTGTAGGAAAGAAGATAATCTTTAATTTTCGAGGCGGTATAGATGATGCCTTACTTGCCATTGCTGAAGAATTAAAAAATGGATATACCGTAAATAGCTTTTATAAGAAAGATCCTGGAGTTTCTTATTGCGAAACTACAAGTATGAAAGAATTATGGGTAGCTGAATTGGTTAAAAAGAAAGGTATTGAAGTATAAAGTAAATGCTTGAATTTTATCGTATTAGTATCGAAGTATATAATAATAATGAATATATTTCTACCGATACTCGATTAAATTTAGTAGATGATTCTTTGGTTATCCTCGAAGAATATTCTCAAAATATTACTAATTGGAATACTTTATCGGAATATTATAAGAATAATGGTCTTTGGTTACCGTTTACTCTATATGATACAAAAAGAGGTAGAAGAATCTGTTTCTTTGAACCAAGAATTTTCAATAAGAATACTTGGGATATTAAAGAGTGGAAACAAAAAGAATTAGATATTAAAATTACATATTATTATACAAAAATAAATCCTAGTCTTGATGAAATTTATAAGTGGAAAGATGCAGAAAAAGCGCATAGATATTTAAAGGAGCATGATTTACTATGAATGTAATATTTGAAGAAAATATAAAAACAATTAAATTTTCTGAATTAGAAGTTGGAAAATGTTTTGAAGTAGAAGGACTAGTTCATCTTAAAATAGATAAGTTTATAGATTTTGCAAATGATGAATATAATTGTTTCTGTTTCGATGATAACCAACTTTATAGAATGTTTGAAGATGATGAAATAATTCCAGTAGAGGCAGAATTGCACGTAAGATATAAAAAGGAGTAAAATATATTGAATCTTAATGTAAATTATAGAACAACAGTTTCATTAGATGAAATTAATTATGGAGAATGTTTTGAATTAAACGGATATTATTATATGAAAGCAAAAGCAACAGATAGTAAAGATACTAATAGATATATTGTTAGTCTATTAAATGGAAATATTGTAATTCAAAATGCTCCTTGTAAAGTTATTCCAGTTAAAGCAGAATGTAATATTAGATATGAGTAAGAAAAAATAATTTAAAATATTATTTCATCTAAAGAGCTATATTATATAACTATATTAGTCTTATAAGGAGAATAAGAAAAGATGAAAAATAAAGCATTAAAGCTCCTAATAAAAAATAAAAAGATAGATATAGTATATAAAGATAATAAGATAAGAGAAATAAGAAATAAAAAATTAGCATTAAAGCTAATAGAAGAAGATAAAGATAAAATAAAAGAAATAAGATGAAAAATATGATGTTAAGAAAATGTGGACAAGGATGTAAATTATATATAGCACAATAGAAAACTTGTTAGTTAATGCCAAATCTAGCAGGAAGAATAAAAGAAGATGATTATTGTTCACAATGGAGAGATCATATAGATCAATGTGAAATATGTCATGCTGGACTACTATATCCGATAATAAAGATAGATGAAAATAAAGTAGTGCATTACTACTGTGAGAATTGTATTTAGATGCTATAAGTAAAATTTATAGTGCAATAAGAAATCTTTATAACGAAAATACCGTTAAAGGGAAAACATTTCTTGTATACATATTTCATATTTAGTTGGAGACTATTATAATATATATAAATATATATTATATATAATATTAATATAAAAATAGATAAATCTATTTTTATATATAGATTTTTCGGAAAATTTTTAAAGATAGTTGATTTTAAGAGTATAAGGTATTATAATATAAGCATAAATTAGATATATGCCATCCAGCGGCTGTCAACGCTGGTGAGAATGTGACAGCATTCAAAACGTGAGCAACTACGATAGTGAGGGCGCCGGACAGCTCGCCCGTTGAGGAGCGAATATCGAAACATGTAGATCCTAAGCGTTTCGGTACCAGAACATAAGGGCATGTGGAATGGATTATTTTGCTTAGGACAACAAGCTACGGAGTGTGGAGCCTTGCTCCCGTAGGATTCGGCATAAGGTTCCTAAAGGGTGTATGATTAGAGACCTACGTGATGGTGATTGAATCTAGTCCATCAAATTTATATGGGGATGTAGCCAAGCGGTAAGGCTCTGGACTTTGACTCCAGGATACGAAGGTTCGAATCCTTCCATCCCTGCCAATTTCTGTTTGATGTATTTAGACACTTTACAGCATGATAAATAACAGAATGAACTAGTAATACATTTACAATTCCGTCCTCCTTTTCTCAAACACCTCCTTTCTTAATATATTTATAAGTGTCTAGTTTTTATTAAGAAGGTAATAATGAGTAGAAGTTATAAAAAGCATACTTGGCATACTGATTATAGTAAAAAAACTACCGCATGGCAAAAAAGACAAGCTAATAAAGCAGCTAGAAGATATAATGATGAATTACCTAAAGGTAATCATTATCAGAAGATTTATAATCCTTGGTTTATTCATGATTGGAAATCTTATGAGTCTGAACGCTATGCTAAAAGATGGTGGAAAGAAGCTCTAAGTAGTCCTCATTTATCTCCTCATTATAAGAAATATTCTGAACAAGAGTATATTGATAAAGTTTGGAAAAAGTATTATAAGAGGAAATAAATAGTTGATTTTATCTGAAATTTAAATTATAATAATATTATAAATAATAAATGGAGGATAAATAAATGGATAAGACAGTTTATCAGGAAGTTGAATGCATTTCTACTAGAGAGAATCCTTCTTATAAAGATCCTGTAATTGGTATTCATTATTATTTGGATTTGACATCTATTTATCTGGATATAGATGGAGATGCTTATGGAATGATATTTACTCAGAATGATGGGGAAATTATTTATTCCTTAGGTTATAAACTTCTGAAGCATTTTAAGACAGTAATTTAAGGAGGATAATTCAAATGTATGTTGGCAAATGGTTTAAGACAAAGGAAGAAGCTATTGCTTATCAGAAGACTCATGGCGGAGCTCTTTATAAGAACGAGAAATATAGCCGAACCAAAAAAGACCATCTGATTGCTGGTATTATGTTTGAATTTGATCCTGAGGAATATAAATACTCATTAAATTGGACTAAACTAGTTAATTAATATGACAGTAACAGCAAAAGTAAAAGGTCAAGATATGTGTCGTCAGTTCGAGTCCCGCCACTTCGACCAATTTCTGAAGTAAAGGTGTTAACGGTATGTTTCATAACATTGTGATTGGCAGACCTTTGGTTGAGCCGTGGAAATTACTTTCAACCTCTGAAGAGGAATTTGAAAGGTTTGATAAACGCGATACGTTATTTACTAATGAGAGGTTTCTCCCAGCCGTGCTTGTAGAAGCAGGTATCGTATCTTCTCGTGGAGAAGTTCGCAGAAATAAACCAGAATTATGTAAGGAACTGAATAATTTGGATTGTTTTTGGGTAAAATGGGGGAAACAGAAGATTTACGTGATTGTTGGTGAGTGATTTGCGTCTGTAGCTCAGTAGGTAGAGCAATATCAAATAAATTCTGTCATGTAAATTAAATTATAAAAATCTTGTATATAAATATTAGACGGATACAGCAAACTAAATGTTTTATTTGTATTGGAAAACAAAGGTTGTTGGTTCGAGTCCAACTGCTTCAGTCAAAGACTTTATTGACGACGGTTGATAAAGATGGAGTATAGCTCAATTGGCAGAGTTCAAAACACCGTCTAGATTTATCCGGGTATAGCTCAGTTGGTAGAGCGCGTGGTTTGGGACCATGAGGCCGCTGGTTCAAGTCCAGTTACTCGGACCACTCATTTCAAATACTTTCATTGGAGTTGATTTTTATGATTAATAGAAGCAACAAGACCACGAACCATAGTAGTCCCCTGGAAGTAGATAATGGAGATGAGCCGAAGGGCTAATTAAAGAGCTATTAGGGGTATGAAGCTCTTTAAAAAATAATTACCCCCATTATTATTTATAGATTATGGCGTGGAGAGAATAGGCAGAAATTAATATTCAAAACTAGTGGGGAATGTTATACCCAGCCGAGTCATAATCTATTTATATTGCAGGTAGGACAAACGGCTAAGTCGCAGGCCTCATAAGCCTTGAGGAGTGGGTTCAACTCCCACACTTTGCAACCATAGACGAAAGTCTTTTTATTTTTAATTTAAGGAAGGTTATATGAAAATTCATTATCTCGATGATTTTGATGAAGAGTTTACTAGTGAATATAATAGAGGAGCTCATTATCAAAAGCATAAAAAAGAATATCCAGAATGGACAGAAGAAGAATATGAAAAGTATGCGGAAGAGCTTGCTCTGAAGCCAGTAGATAATAAAAACATTTTTGGATATATGAGTAAAGATAAGCAAGATAGAATTGCTTATGTAAAATGGGATAAAGATACAGAACTTTTTACTGTATATGTTTATAGAGGAAATAAGCCATATACTGTAACTGCTTTCAGAAAGAGTAAGAGAGAGTATGAAGGTGGAAAGTGGGACAGTAATTATGGTTATATAGATGAAATTCCTAGAGGTAAATAATGCACCTTAAAAATTAAAGAACGTATACTAATTTTTCAACTAAGTTTAAAGTATTTGTAGCTAGATAATATAGATACCTTAGTTGAAAAATTATTTATTATAGCGCCTTTAAATAGGTTATAAATGGTAGTTGATTTTTCAAGATAAATCCTTTATAATATAGATGTAAAATAAATAAAGGAGAATTAGATATGATTAAGATTAGCGAAGCACGTGAAGGTATGAAGAAGCTCTTTAATCAGTACTTTGGTAATTATCCTGTTAATCATATAGTTCTTCTTGTATGGAATAGTCCTATCGGGAATTATTTGGATTATAGGTCTGGAGCTTTTGATGAAATGATGGAAGCAGACGAGTATGCAGAGTATCTTAATCAGAAGTATTCTAAGATGGGAATGCAGTATCAGATTTATCTTGATGGATGGATCAAATATAAAAATTGGGAAATGAATAGTTGATTTTTCAAAGAAAATCCATTATAATAAAGACATAAAATAAATGGAGGATATAAAAATGAATATCAGAGAAAGTAAAGAGTATCTGGAATTTGGATATAAGATTGTTAAATGTCCTGTATGCGGAAAGGAAACTCTGGATAATCATTTCATTTGTCCCAACTGCGATTGGGAATATGATGGTGTTGAATCTGGTTGGTCCGATGCTAATGACTGTCTTCTTGAAGATGCTCAAAATAGTTATAATCGTCAATGGATGGATTATGCAGAGGATAATTAATAGTTGATTTCCTGTAAATAAGATAATATAATAATATTAGATATACCGGTATGGGGTAATGGTAGCTCACTCGGCTCTAACCCGAGAAGTATTGGTTCGATTCCGAATTGCCGGTGCCATAGCTCATAAGAGATAATAATCATCTTGGTTTTTGCATGATGAATAAGACATCTATAAGACAATGTAATATCAGCCCAAGATGATTAATATATTACTACTAAAAATATTTTATTAAAAGAATTTAGTGGTAACGCAAATCAGTCCCTTTTTATTGCAAAGAACAGATGGAGGAGTTCCTTCATAAATGAGATGAAGTCTTTTACTTCATAAAATAGATAGTTGATTTCTTAAATATAATCCATTATAATTAAGATATAAATTAGATGGAGGATATATTATGAAAAAGATTACTATAAAAGATCCTGATTCTAATATTAAGATCGAAGTAACCAATGAAGATGAAATGTATAGGGTATTTCATTTCATTAATGGTTGGATGAATCTTCAGATAGATAATGAGGATTATCCAATGAGATGTAAAGAGAATAATTGGATCTCTTATACGAAAGGATATTTCAAAAAGAAATATTTTAATGAATAGTTGATTTCTTAAGCAAAAGACATTATAATAAAGAATGTAAAAAGTAAAAAAGATATAAATGAATATGCGGGTATGTCGGAATGGTAGACGATGCAGACTTCAATTAAGTGAGCACTAAGATAGGAAACTTCTTAAGTGAATGTCGGCTAATTCGGTGGAAGACCTAATGGGTTTACGCCGAGCTAAGTTGAATAAGAAATTATTCATAAATGTGTAGAGACTATATACCGACCTCCTAAGTTGAAAGATATGGAGAAGACATAGTCCAGACTACAACGCAGTAGCGGCCATGGTAACATGGAGTAGTAAGAAAATCTGTTGCTGGGATCAGCGTAAGGGTTCAAGTCCCTTTACCCGCACCAAATTAACTTAAAAGGATAACTAGAAGATGAAAATTAATAAAATTGATTCATGTAAATTAGGAATGCCAAAACCTTTGATGGAAATGGCAAGAGTAGGATTCTTTGATGAATATGAAATTTATATTCATACTGATGATCCTGGTAATATTCCTCATTTTCATATCTGGGATGCATCCACAAAAGGAAATAATTATCATACTTGTATAAGAATTGATAAACCCGAATATTTTCATCATACAGGAAAAGAAGATATTCTTAATTCAAAAGATAAAAAAGATCTTGTACGGTTTTTAAAAAGTAAACCTAAGAATGAGAGATATGATAATTATTGGCAAATACTCGTGGATGAATGGAATAGAAATAATTCCATAATTAAAATTGATCCAGATCAAGAAATGCCAGATTATACTAAACTTTGACGGCTTCATGGAAGTCCCTCCTTTCAAATAAATAAATATTAAAGACGCTCACAGCAAATAATTTATGAATTATAATTTTAGAATTTATTAATTATTTACAAATCTAATTATTAAATTAGATCTTTTTAAAAGCGTCTTGTTTATATGCCTCTGTAGTTTAGTGGCAAAACGGACGACTTATAATCGTTTGTCGGTAGTTCAACTCTACCTGGAGGCACCAATTAATTAAATGGAGAATAAATTATGAAATGTGGTTGTTATCACGAAAAGATAATGAACGTTTGGAATCCAAAAATCTATCATGATGCATTTGGATATGAAACCGTTGGAATTTGTTATGGAACAAAAGAATGTGAAAGATGTTCTTGTAAAGGAAATAAATTAAATTGTGATTTTTATCCTGAAGTAAGAGAAAAAGCAAAAAAAGAAACAATAGAATATAAAATTGAAGAAGCAATACAACTATTAAAAGATAATGGTTATGTAGTATATAAAGAATGCTGATGCCGTTTTTTCAAGCAGCTTATAAAGAGTAAACAATGCGTCGGAGTTCTAAATAGACACATACAGCAATATATAGTGAAATTGACTGCTAGTCAATTATTCATTAATGTGTCTAGAATATATGTCGCGCTAGTCTAATGGATAAAACAATGGGTTTCTACCCCATATTTCCGGGTTCAAGTCCTGGGCGCGATGCCACAAAGTAGGATAGCTTCCTACAAGGCTTGTTTATTCCTAAACTTTGATTCAAATGCTTGTGGGGCTTGAATTAGAAAGAATAAACATTTGCCGCAATGGAGTAATAGGTAACTCAGGAGCCTGCTAAGCTCTCCTATCCTGAAATGGGTAGTCCAGGTTCAAGTCCTGGTTGCGGCGCCAATAAAAGATAGTTGATTTTTTAAAGATAAGATATTATAATAATAACGAAAATAATAATTGAAAGGATGACTAAAAGATGAGTAACAGGTACAGGTACATTATTGACAGTGAGGAAGCCCCGAAGAAGGTAATTGTTCTTAGTAAGTATGCTGGTAAGGATGTTCGAGGAATTGCAAAGTGTAGTCCTAATGATAAGTTTGATATTGAAACTGGACGAGTGCTTGCAACTCTGAGGTGTGATGAAAAGGTTGCATGGAAGCGTTATCAGCGTGCTCAGAGGAAGGTTGCTGAGGCTCGTGAGGAAGTTCGTCTTGCAACTAATTGGCTGAATGAAATGGAAGATTATCTTACTAGGTCGATGACTGAATATAATGATGTAGTGGATAAGCTCCATAGCTTCGAAGCTAATCTAGATTAAAATAGATTAGCAACTATGTCGGTAATCCGGCTGGATGAGGACGCAGTCTTGAAAACTGTCGAGGCTTAAAAACCTTTGGGGGTTCGAGTCCCTCTGCCGACGCCATAATTAGATGCATACAGCAATTTAAATTTATTTAAGGAATATAATTTTAATATATCAAACCTAAAATATAGCATCTAGTAAATATAAAGTTTTAAATTAAGACTCTTACAGCAACTAAATATATTACATAAATAATAATTATTGATTTAAAAAGAATTAGAAAATGTAACATAAAGAGTCTTGTATATAGTATTATTGGATTTTGCGTGTAATTAGACACAAACAGCAAACAATATATAAATAACTTTGCTTGGAATTAAGGTTAAAAAAAGTGTCTAGAGTGTATTTGCCTCTGTAGTCCAGTTGGTAGAACGAGTGACTGTTAATCACTATGTCGTAGGTTCAAGTCCTGCCGGAGGCGCCAAATAGTGATTAGATCTTACTAATGTAGTTGGTAATAATCTTATTAGTAGAAATTACCTCACTATTAATAATTAAGTTGATTGTCTTTTCCGCGATATGTTTTCTTAATTAAATTATTCCAGTCTGAGGAGAAGAAACGTGGGTTTTCAGGTTGAAGTGTTTGATAACACCCCGCAAAGAAAGATAAAAACCTGACCACTCTATTTGGTCATTAGAGGTAACTTAAATATTGACTTCCTAAAGTGAATATTATTAAATGGTCAGGAATAATAAATAGGATATAGAAAGTTTCTAAGAGTTCTAATCTATATAGCAAATAAACTTAGCCTGATTTTTATACGGAATTAGCTCAGCTGGTTAGAGCGCCTCGTTTACACCGAGGAGGTTTCCGAGGGTTCGAATCCCCCATTCCGTACCATAAAAACTAAGTAACTTAGATTAGTAATGCAGCTGCTACTAAGTTACTAATCTAAGTGAAAGGTTTGATAATATGAATAAAGAATATCGCTGTATATGTGGAAAAGTATTTGACAATCCACAAAAATTTAATGGACATAAATCTAATTGTAAAGAACACATTTTAAATAAGTATGGAGATTAGTCAAGTCAATATTTTGAATATTAGTTAAGTAGATGTAAATAGGGTGGAAAAACAACAAGTCACATTTTAATTAATAGAAAACAAGAAAAAATCGATTAGTGGATTTCGGAATAGCATACTTGCGAAAAATGTGGAAAAGTTATGACTGAAAAATATGGATCAGGAAGGTTTTGTTCACGAAGCTGCGCAAATAGTCATAACAAATCAGAAGAAGAAAAATAGATTGTTAGCCAATCTTTAAAACGATATTATGGAACAGACGAAGCATCGACAGAACGAAAAAATTATAATAATAGACATATAATTAATCAAATTGAGTATGAAAAGAATCCTAATTATTGCGTTGTTTGTAATAAGTAGCTAATGTATGATTTTCGATTACGACAAACTTGTTCCGAAGAATGTTATCGTAATTTATTAAAATTAACATCCAAGAATGCATGTATTAAAGCTGGAGGAAATTTAAATCCTAATGGTGTTCAATCTTCAAAATATGGAACATATAAAGGATTTCATTGTGATAGTTCATGGGAATTAGCAATAGTTGTTTATTGCTTAGATAATTCAATTAAAATTGAAAGAAATCATACTTATTTTGAGTATGTTTATAATAATTAGACCCATCAATATTATCCTGATTTTATAATTGAAGGAGTTTATACAGAAATAAAGAATTATTGGACTGAACGAGTTCAAGCTAAGATTGACTGTTTTCCTAAAGATTTAAAATATTAGATTTGGTATTATGATGATGTAAAACATATGTTAAATTATGTGTAGTCAAAATATGGAAAAGATTTTTGTTCCGTTTTATATGATGCTGATAAACCTAGTTTTATGACTAAGTAAAAAAAAATCATCCCTGAGGTAGAAAACTCGCTAGCATCTGCGTCAGCCTGGAAGGGTGGGACGAAATGATGGGACTATAGCGTCCATCCGGGGATTTAATTATTTTTAACGGTGAAATGTAATGAATGTATATAGAGAATTAGATCAGGTAGATATTGCAAAAATTATTGCAAAACATTTTAATGTTGAGTATGGAGCAGTTTGTCTTTATACAGATAGCGAGACTATTGGCTATGGAATCAATGAAAGAGAAACTACTGTAATTAAAGCAAAGGTAGAACAAGAACAAATAGATATTTAATGCTGGTGTATCTCAATTGGCAGAGGGCTTGATTTGTAATCAAGATGTTAAGGGTTCAAGTCCCTTCACCAGCTCCATGATAAATTTTTTAATAATAGTTGATTTTTACTTTAGAATCCATTATAATAAGAATGTAAATAATAATTAATGGAGGAAAAGAAATGCGTAAGATGACTATTGATCAGTTCGAGAAACAGATGAACGAGTTTGATAATTATAGAGCATTTCTGGATAAAGAGCTTATGAAGGGTACAATTACCAAAGCTGGATATTATTTTCTCCTGAAAAGTAAAATGAAAGAATTATTTAATTAAGCGTCCGTAACTCAGTTGGTAGAGTATCTGCCTTTCTATCATTAGCTTAAAAGTAAAAGCATACACTATATGATGTAAGATATATGTGCAAGACATATATGATAGACCATAAGCAGGAAGTCGTGGGTTCAAGCCCCACCGGACGCACCACTTGGGTAAGAGAGAGCCCAAGACTCACCAAAATCATATAATTATGAAGATCGCCGAGAATAGATAAGTTAAGTATATTCTTCTTAGAATGGTAAACTTCTTATCCGAAGCTATACAGGATATGTGAGAAGCTGGTCCTGAGGTAATGATTATATGAATATGGGGCATTAGCTCAGTTGGGAGAGCACTGGATTTGCAATTCAGATGTCACCGGTTCGAACCCGGTATGCTCCACCAAAGTCAATGCTTAAGTTATTTTAAATTGACTTTAATCTTTTGAAAACAACGCTGAGAAGTAACAGCTACTTTACTTCAAATGTCGATATGGTGGAATTGGTAGACACGTTTGCCTTAGGAGCAAAGGCTGAGAAGCATGCAGGTTCAAGTCCTGTTATCGGCACCAATGTGGGATTAGTGTTTAACGGTTAGCATATCAGTCTTCCACACTGAAGGTGAGGGTTCGAATCCCTTATCTCACTCCAAGGAATAAATGATGTATGTGACTGCATCTTAAAATTTATTCCTTATTGAATTACTACCTCCCTTCTCAAAAACTTATTAAATAATCAATTTATTTAATAAGTTATATGGTCCCGTCGACAAGTGGTCTAAGTCGTCGCCCTTTCACGGCGGAGTCGTGGGTTCGAATCCCGCCGGGATCAGACTCTCAAGTAGTCACCTCTACGTGGTGAGAGTTGGATAATGCTAACGACTACAGAATTTTATCAATTAATTTTAGATAAGCAAGGAATAGATAGTTGATTTATTCCTTGCTTTTATTTATAATATAATAAATAATAGGAGGAATAAAAAACTATGATTAAGAAAATCTTTAAGAAATTCCATATTATGCTTTTCATTCCGATTATGATGATTGCTTGCATATTTATTTTTAATGAAGAAAAAGATAATTCATTTCTCCTAGAATATCATGAACCAATGAAATGGATAGATCCAATGATTATTGCTCATGAATTACATCATACTGATTATGCTAGAACATTTACTGCTAATTTAATTACTGTAAATAATATTATAAAGAGAAATTATAAATTAGAACAAATAAGAATTGAAGAAGAAAAGAAAGCAAAAGAAGAAGCTACTAAATTAGATTATAATAATTATCATTATTATAATGATACTAAATATTTCACGGATGAGCAGCAATTAAGAATACCTGAAGGATATACATTAGAAGAAATTAGAATGTTTTGTACTATGGTATATGGAGAATGTGGAGCTATTACTGGAGATGTTTTAATTACATATTATGATGAAAATAATAATCCAGGAGAGAGCTTTTATATAGATGCTAGTTATATGCATAAATTAACTGCTAGCGTATTATATAATAGAATGAAACATAAAAGTTTTCCAGATACCATATATGGAAATTTAGTAAAGAAAAATCAATATACAGAGCTCTATACATATGAATCTCAATCATATACATATTATAATGGAAGTGGTAGTAATTGGTATAATGTAGTAAATGAAGTATTAGAAGTATTAAATGAAGAATTTGATATACCTGATGATGTAATCTTTCAAAGTAATTTTAGTAATTTAGGTAGTAGATATTTTGCAAGTATATATGTGAATACTGGATATTTTAGGAGTACGAGTTATTATGCCTATGACTGATGAAAAGATTCAAAAGTATTTAACTTTTGATAATTTTAAGAAACTGTTTATATATTTCATAGAACATAGCGAGAGCCTTTGTGATTGTTGTAAAAATAATATTGAATGTAAAGGAAAAGAATGTCCATGTTATGAAACCTTTCATGAAGGTAGAGATAAAGATGGAAATATTTATTATTGGAGTCAAGAAATATCTTGTATGGATTTGAATTTTGGAGATTGTGAATTATACGATGGTACTAAATGTTATGATTGTATACATTCAGAAACAGGATATGATGAATTTGATTGGAATGGAGAAATAAAAGGATAAAGATGAATTACGATATTATTTATAATGTAAAGATTAAATGTGAAGACATTGATTGTCTTCCTGAAAGAAATGGAGATTGGATTGATTTATTTACTGCAGAGGATACTGAATTAAAAGCATTTGATTTTAAATTAATTCCTCTTGGAGTAGCAATGAAACTTCCTGAAGGATATGAAGCAAATGTAGTACCTAGATCTTCGACATATAAGAAATGGAATGTTATTCAGGCAAATAGTTTTGGAGTAATTGATAATGCATATTGTGGAAATGATGATCAATGGATGTTTCCTGCAATAGCTTTAAAAGATACATTTATTCCAAAGCATACAAGAATTTGTCAGTTCAAGATAATGAAGAATCAAGCAAATATTCAATTTAATCTTGTTCATGAACTAGAAGATAAAAATCGTGGTGGATTTGGAAGTACGGGCTAAGATAGAAATATCTTAGCCTTTTATTTTATTCATAGTTGATTTTTGAAGATATATCTAATATAATTATATTATAATAAATGATATGGAGGACGCAAAAATGATGGAGTTCATTAAATACGAGAACGCTGCTAATTGGATTTTTCATGCTTGCCCGATTTGCAATAGCTCTCTTGGTGTTCATGTTGAAACTGACGATGCTAGTAAGAAATATATGAGGGTAGCTTGTTCTTGTGGACTTCATACAGAAGCTTATAATTCCAAGTATTATAAGACGATGAATAGTTGTGAAAAAGAAGCAGTTATGGCTTGGAATTATGAAGATTTTGAAAAAGAGCCGTGCGGTTATATGTGCGATAAATGCGCTACTTGCATCCATCGTAAATATCTTCCTGCTACTTGGGAAGAGCCTGCTGAAGAATACTGCATGCTTGATATGGATGAGTTCTATTCCGAAGAGGAAGTAGATTGCGATCGTTACGAAGAATATGATTCTTGGTTCAGAGAAGATTATGAAGCAGATCGTTTTAGTTAGGATGACTATTGTGATTAAAGATAGTTGATTATTCTTCATAAATCAATTATTATATAAATATAAAGAGGGAGGTAATTATAATGATTATTCGTCATACCTTTGCTAATCAGTGGAATGGACTTCTTGGAGATTTCTGGTATAAGAATGCCAGAGAAGAAGTAGAGTGTCTTTATAATCAGAAAGATGAAATGATTATTGAAGAAGATGGAGCAGTTCGTTGGAAGTCCAATGGTAATTATCTTCCTGATGATTGTATGGAGAAATTGGAATATGCTCCGTATGATCTTAGAAGTAAGATTTCTAGAGAAGCCACTAAGATTAAGAGAGATATTCAGACTGAAAAATTCCTGGAAGAATATCGTAAAGAGATGGAACATCATGTATATACGGAAGAAGAACTTGGAGAAATGAGAAATGCTTTCGGTGAAGGGACAGTGGTAGTTAATGTATTTACTGGAAAGAGGATTAGAGTATGATGGAAGGTATTGAAATTTTACAGACTATAGAAGTAGTTACGCATACCGATGCTTGGCTTGCTTGTATAATCTTGTTTGGTGTTCTTATTGTGGCTTTTCTTTTTGCCGTGGTTGCTAATGAAGTATACGATATTTCAACTATTATTACTGGTTGCGTTCTTGCTATTTTTTTAGTTTGTTCAATCATAATGTATAAACGAAGTGCAAAAATGCATACTGAATATATAGTAACCATAGATCAAAATGTAAACGTGGTAGAGTTTTTTGATAAGTATGAAATAATAGAACATGAAGATAAATTGTGGAGAATAAAGGAAAAAGATAATGATAACTAAAGAAAATGAAATTCTTAATTTCATTAAGAGGTTTTAGAATAAAGAAACAATAAAGATATTTACTGAAGGATGTTGCTATTGGTTCGCAGTAATTCTTGATAAAAGATTTAATATTGGATTTGGTGATAATATTATGATTGATTATGTAGCTAATCATTTTGGTTGTAACATAAATAATAAAGTTTATGATATTACTGGAGATGTAACTGATAAATATAATTGGGAATACTGGAGCTTTTGTACAGATAGAAATCTCATAAGTCAAATTATGAATGAATGTATATATTTTTAAGGAGAATAATATATGACACTTAAAGAAGTATGTGAAGTAGGATATGCTTGTGGACTAGAAACAATTCAAGAAGCAATATTTAATGCAGAATTACATTGGGATGTGTTCACTACGTTTAATGATTTTGATAAGGATTTTAATAGATTGTATGAAGAATGTGATTCTATTGATCCTGAATGGGAAAAGAAAGATATTTTAATTCAGAGTGTATTTCCCGATATTAAAGATGATCTTCCAGATCCTATACTTCCAGATGTTATAAATGATTCATTAGAAGGAGATTGTTATTGATGAAGTGGTATGTATGGCATAACACGAGAGGTATTGCTAACTAGTACTTCATCTGTAAAGGTACTTACGTTTACTGGTAGATACCTAAATGGTTAGGTAAACTGTTTAAGTGTATGGAAGAAAATTGAAAGGATACCGAGTAATTAATAGTTGATTCTATCATCTTAAATTTATATAATTAAGAGGAAGATAATAATTAAAGGGAAGATAAATAAATGAGTATAATTATTAATATTCCAGATCTTAAGAAACCCGATAGATGTTTAGGATGTCCTTTTTTGCATCATATAGAAGAAGATTATGATCATTTTGATTTTTATATTTGTCCTTTTGATTCTTATAAACAAAGCATTACTAAAACTCCAATGAATCTTAATGATATATATCAAGGTGTATTAGAAAGTTGTCCAATACAGGATGTTCAAAAAGGTACATGGACATTTGATCCACTTGCAGGAGATTGGATTTGTTCGGAATGTGATTTACATAGTATGGAACATGGAAAGTATTGTTCAAACTGTGGAGCAAATATGGATGAAGGAGAATAAAACGATGGATGATTATATCAGTCGGTAGGCAGCACTTAAAGCAATCTATACAAGTACAGCACCAGCTCTTGAAGTAAAGGCTATGCCCGCAGCTGATGTAACGGAAATAAAGCACGGGCATTGGCATAAGTATTCAAAAGGAAGCGGTTCTTATCGTGGAGTAATAATTCTATCAGATGCTTATCAATGCACCATTTGTAAGAAATCATCTTGGAATAAATCTGATTATTGCCCTAACTGTGGCGCAAAAATGGATGAAGAAACTAATGAATAATATCTATATTAATAAAGAAATTGCTAAATTAAGATTTACTGATTGGTATCATGAAAGTTATACTGATGAGTAGATAATCAAAATATTAGATGATATACCTGCTGCCGATGTAATAGAAATCAAACATGGGAAGTGGATTCAGAAGGGTCGAAAAATTTACTGTTCTAAATGCAATCGTGGTGTCTACATCGGAACAGATGATGAAGAATTGATGCAGGACGAAATGCGTCTGAGACATTTCTGTTCCGCTTGTGGAGCGAAGATGGACGGAGGTAAGAATAATGATTAATAAAGAATGCTCCACATTTATTCAAGAAAATAAAAATAAGTTCTATAAAAGAAAATATGAACATGATAAATGGATACATGATATGGAAATTAAACATAGAACAAATAAATATAATAGTGAATATAATATGCCTTATGCTGAAGGAATAGCTGCTTCTGATTATGGAATATTCCCTTGGGGAAATAGTTAAGGAGAAAATATAATGACTGAAATGGATAAATTAATATTTGCATTAAGAAATTGCAATGTTCATGATATTGAACCTGGAATTTGTTTAAATTGTCCGATGGTTGGTTCTGAATTTCGTGTAGCAGAACCAACATGTAAGGTACAACTTATGCAGCTTGCTTCAAAGGAATTAGAAAAGTTTTATAATCCTGAAGGTTTTAGTTGCAGAAATGAAACTATAGAGCATTTAAAACCGTATCATCCATCTTTTGATAAAAAAGGAGCCCTCCTTTATCGTATTGCATTAAACATTGCAGAAGTTGCAGATCAACTTGCAGAACAAAATAAATATGTAATTGCTAGTCAAAAGGAATATTAATCAATAGTTGATTTTTATTCCTTTTTTCTTTATAATATAGATGTAAATAAAAATTATGGAGGATAAGAAAGATGACTCAATTGAAACTTTGGATTGATGATATGAGGAAGCCTCCGAAGAATGAAACATATAGTTTTTCTGATTCTGAGTGGTTGTGGTGTAGATCTACTAAAGAAGCAATTACTGCAATTAGAATGTATGACAGAAGTTTTAATTCAGAAACCATTTTGATTGATTTGGATCATGATAGTGGTACTTATTATAATGAAGGTGGGGACTATATCAATATTCTGAATTGGCTTGAAACTTCTGGTATGGTTGATACTGGATATTTCTTCCATATTCATTCTATGAATCCTGTAGGTGTTCAGAATATGAGAGCTATTATTGAACATAACGGCTGGAGGGAAGTAAAATGAGAGTCATTGAAGAAAAACACGTTCATGAAAAAGAAGCATTCTGTACTCATTGTGGATCTACTCTAGGATATTATCCAGCAGATATTAAAACAGAATGTTTGCGTGATACAATTATCTATGTGAAATGTCCGGTTTGTGGTAAGAATGTTATACTTTATAAATTCAGTACAAATGATGACTATTTTTATTGGATTGATAATACACTTAAAAAATGGAGAGATGGTATTAAAGGAGAGGCAGAAATATGATTCAAATTCGTACGGGAACATTTGAAACTAATAGTAGTTCAAGTCATAGTCTTGTAATTGCTCCGAAAGCATATACAGAAGCTTATTCTTATATGAAAAATGAAATTCCTGATTATATGATTGATGATGGAGTATTTTATCTTGGTAGATATGATGGATTGTATTTTGGTAGATCTCCATTTCAGGTTCTATATACAATGGAAGATAAAATTAGATATGCTTATGCTTGTTTTGAGTATGATGTAGAAAAAAGAGCAGAACTCATTGAACTAATTAAGAAATTGAATCCTAAAATTACTAGAGTATCTGAATTTGAATACAAGCATGATGAAGATAACTATCTTGAATGGGTAGCAGAAGGAAAACCTGAAAAAGAATATTTTTGGGTAAAACATCCATCAGTAGGAACAGATGAATCATATCTACAAAGTTGGATGAAACAATATAATTTTACTCTTGAAGAATTTATTACAAATCCGCATTATGTAGTAATTGTGGATGGAGATGAATATAATTACTTTAAAGATATGTGGAAACTTGGAATAGTAAAAGAAGATATATATCAGAAGTAGTGAAATGATTATGTATCCTGAGTAGCAAAAGTTACTCAGGATATTTTTATTTATAGTTGATTTTTTCCAATTAATCAATTATAATTATATTGTAAATAGAAATTGGAGGTAGCAAAAATGACTAAGATCGAAATTATGGAATATGCAAAGATTCATGGCAATCGTGAAGCTGCTGATATGCTCCTTCTTCTCGGTCCTGAGTTTTTTCTTGGAACTCTTGATGAGTACAATGAATTGATGGATATGATGGAGGAAAATTAAAATGAAGAAGATGTATATCGTTACTTATCATACTGGAGAATATGAAGATTCTATAGAGTGGAATCTTATTGCTCTTCCAACTCGTACTGAAGCAGAACTCTTTATCGAATCTCTTATTGAATATTGGAATAATCCTGTTTATCCGGATCATCTGGATTTTCTTCTGAATCCTGAAGTTCATAGCAGCTTGAAGTGGATGGGAATTAATCTGGACGAAGATGCTCTTGATATTGTGGAAATTCCTTTCTTTACATTTTTTAAGAAAGAAGATAATTAATTATGGATCTTGGTTGGCTTTCTCCTACTGGAGAATTTATTGAATGTAATCTAATGGATCATTTATTCGTTGCAAAAGAAATTGCAGATAAACTGAAATATCCAGTTTATGATAATACTAAAGATAGAATGATTCATGATGACGATAGATTATACAATCATGGTTGGGCTCATATAACTAGATCTCTTCTTGGAGCTCATGAATATATAATTAATTGGACACAACATCTTACTTCTGAACAAAAAAGATATCTTAGACCAATTTTTGAGGATGATAATATTTCCATTGATAGGATATCTAGATTTGAATGGGAGGAGGAAAATAATGAGATATCAAGTTATTAATCGTGAAACTGGTGAATCCATTAAAGGACCTCCTCATTTTACTAGTCTCAGTAAGGCTAAGAAATATTTTGAGTATTGTAGACATGAAGATATCAGTAAGTATAAATTCTGTAAGGTTGAAAACGATGAACTTAAAACAATGGTTAAATATTATGATAATGCTTTGCTGGATCTTTATCATGAAATAGAGATTACTAGAAATCCTGATACGTTGATGCAGTTAGTAAAAATAATGAAAGATGTTCTTAAGAAAAGACGAAAGTTTAAGAATAAACTTAAAGGTCTGGGTACTGGTAGCATCATGGTTGATGCATACAAGTACAGAACTACCGTACTTGAAGATTATGGATTTTTTGAAGAAGAAGAAATTTATAATTGGTGAAAGGAATAAATTATGAAAACTTACAGAAAAATTTTCGCACTTTTTTCTATTGCTATAATTTATCTGTTGGTAAGTATAAATATTGAATTTACGACTTGGGAACGTATTTTATGGCTTATTGGCGTTGTATGCTATGCTATTGCATTTAATGGTGGGGAGGATGATGATTAATTATGTTAGAAGATCTTACTATTGGTGTTATTCTTGCAGTAAAGCATGGATATAAAAATGAATTTAATAAGGAAGCAATTAAGAAATTTCTTTCTGATTATACTCTTACTCCAATTCAATATTATCTGGATAAGGATATAACTAGAATTGTAATTACATGCTTTAAAGATTATATTGGAAATCATAAAGCTCCGAGATGGGTAATGGAAGAATTTTTTATGAATAAATATGGAATCCATAATATGGATGATACAGATTCGATTATTTCATGTTTTAAAACTGCTCAAGTTAGAGATTGTTATGATACCTTAAATAAGAATTATGAATATGTAAATGGATTTCATGATTTTGAATTTAATGAATTAAAATTGACTATTAATTCATGAGGAGTAGATTATGGAAACATCATTGGAAATGTGTCTTAGAATTTTTAATGAAAGAGCAAAGTTTTACTATGAAGATTATCAAGAATATTGTAAATGCGGTGATGATGAATCTGCAAATAAAGCATTTACAAAAGTAGAAGTATATGATGAATGTTATAAGATTTTGTCTGTTGCTCTGAGAGATGATATAGAAATTCTAAAGCAATATGATTATACAGAAGATTAATTAATAGTTGATTTATTTCAATTTATCCCTTATAATTAAAGTATAATAAATGAAGGAGGAAATTTCAGTGCGTTGGAAAAATGGTTGTCTTCATAAAGATGATTTCAATGATCTAGCTTGGGCTATGAATGTTGTTGGTAATATAATGATGGTTCCTCATATGGCAGGATTTACCGACGAAGACGGCACTGATTATTATGCATTTGATCAACTTCGAGATTGGGAAGACATTTTTCGTGCCATCGAAATTTTGAATCAATTGGTTTCTGCAAATAAAATTCATAAGGAGAATTGATTATGGATATCAAGGATAAGATTGCGAAGCTGTTGGCCCTGGCGGATAGTCCTAATGAAAATGAAGCTAAGTTGGCTCTGCTTAGAGCTCGTGAGTTGATGGCTCAGCATAAGCTCCGTCCCGAAGAATGTGTCAAGACTCCGAATATGACAGTAGTTAAGAAAACTTGTATGGTCGAAGTCAGTAAGACCAAATATAAATTTGCAGTTACTCTTTCTCAGACTATCGCAGATTACTACTGCTGTCGTAGTTATTATACTAAGATGCAGGGTAGTCGGATGCATAAGATTGGATTTGTCGGATTTGAAGAAGATTGGCAAATCTGTTCTAAGATCTATGAATATGCATTTGATTGCATTAGAAGTGGCTATGAAGATGTAATTAAGCGGAATATGCATAGGGATGGCGTCACTCGTAGAGATTTGGCAGAGTCCTATGCTTATGGATATGCAAGAGGTATTCGAGAAGCACTGAAGAAGCAGAATGATGAACATCAGGAATATGCTTTGGTTATGGTTACTCCGAACGAAGTTTTGGAAACCATGAAGAAAGGTTTTAAAAGCGAAGCATATAATACCAGATTTAATCTTAATCAGACTTATCAGAATAAGGGATATGAAGAAGGATTGAACTTCAATCCTTATAATAAGATTCAGAATGCTAGAACTAATCATCTTCAGTTGAATTGAAAGGAGAAAATTAAGATGAATGATTTGGAATTTATTGTGGAGCTTCTTATTAGAATGGATCAATTTGATTATAGACTATATGAACAACTTCCAGAAAATTTCAATAAAGGTAGAGTCACTATAAATCTTACTTTTGAAGATGGTCAATTGAAAGGGGAGGACATTTACTAATGTTTAAAGTTAAAGATAAATATACTAATGAAATTCTTACTGTATATCATGTACGAAATGTTGGAAATAATGTAATGTTTCTTTTTTATAAAAATAAGAAATGGGATTATGATTATGCAGGAAATTATGATTTGGTTGAGGAGGAATAATAAATGAAGTTTCTTGAAGTAACTACCGCACGAGAAAAGAAGATCCTTATTAATCTGGATAATATCATTTCTATTACTACTACAGATCAGGAAGATATGGAAAGAGGAAAGTTTGCAGAAATTCTTCTTTCTAACGGTGGAATTTGTAAGGTAAAGAATAGTTATGAATATCTGAAAAGCATGATTGATATGATTAGGTGAGAATAAGATAATGAATTAGTTTCAACTATTAAAGAATAATTTAATAGTTGATTTTTTATTGTTCTTCAATTATAATAATAATTGAAATAAATGATATGGAGGACAACAAGATGAAGAAGTACACTGCAAAGGAACTGAGAGATTTTGTGGATCGTGCTTATAACCTGGACCGTATTGAGATTGCTTTGGAATATCTTGGAAAACTCACCTATATCAGCAAAGATCTTTATTATCAGCTTTGCATGGATCTATTTGAAAGGAAAGCGGAAATTACCAGACGTCATAGTTGGAGTTCTGTGTCAGAAGGAGATTATGGTTCTTGTTGTCCTTGGAACGCTCCTGGAATGAGTGCAAGAGATTTTATTTAATGTAAATATATTAAGGAGGAATAGAAATGGATAAGAAAATATTTAAGAAGTCTCCGGAAGAGCTTCAAGAATATTTCAAGTTTAAGAGACGTGGTTTTTCTATTCCTCCTAAAAAAGGTAAAGGATCTTTTAAGCGTAAAGATAAACATATTAAAAAGGAGAATAAAGATGATTAAGTATTTTTTGAAAGTTACTACTACCCCTACTGCTACAAATCCGCATCAGTGGCCTGCTAAAATTGAATACTATGGAAAAAGAGAATCTAATATTGGAAGTCTTATGCTTCCTTCTGATGCTTATCTTTTTCTTTTTGGTTTTGGGTCTTATGAAGCTGCCGAAAAGGCAAAGGAACGCAGAATGGAATTTTATAATAGAGATGATAATAAATTTAAGACATTCACTCATGAAATTGAAATCATGAGTGCGGAGATTTAAAAATGACGATTAAAGAATTAGTTAATGATTTAAGGATTTGCAGTAATCCAAATGTATCTTGTTTTGGTTGTACCTATTGTAATGAATGTACTTTAGGTGGAGTTGAATATGTAAGTAAAAATAGATCTGCATTGTTTGAAAATGCTGCTGATGTAATTGAAGCATTTATGAAGTTGTGCGAACTTGGAGCCTTTAAGATTGATGATTATTATCCATATGAAATCAATGATGCGATGATTAATGAATTGCGAGAGGCATTTGAGGAGAAACCGTTTTGACATACGAAGAATATAAACAATTAATTTATCAGTATTATGAAGATTATGATAAACTTCTTCAACTTCAGGATGATGCAAGTAATCCTTGGATAGATCCCGAAGAATTAAAAGCTAATCAAGCCTTATTTGAAGAAGAGTATAAGAAGTTTGATAAGAAATGTAAAGGAGAATATATTACATTTCCAGTAGTAAATAAAGATGGAACTCATGAATTAAAAATAAAAAAAGTAAAGGAAGGAATATATGAAAAAATTATTCCGACATTTACTTCATGTAATTCTTATCTTAGAGCCATAGTTAAATTAAGAGATATGATGAATATTACTGAAGAGGATGAAACTCTTTGTTGTAGCGAAGCAAAATATAAAGATACTATTCAAGATAAAGAATGGCTAGAAAGAAAAATAAATGAATATCAAAAAGAATTACAGAAGGCAAAAAAGATAATTCAGGATTATGAAATAGTTCATGGAGGACCTTAGGAGGTATTTTAATTATGAAATGGTATAATGAATATGTATTGAATAGTATATTTTTATATTATTCAATTTTTGATAAACTATTTAAGAGGAAAAAGAAATGCTAATATGGAATGTATTTTACGAAGATTTTAATGCATAGAAAATAATAATAACAAATATATTTAAACATTCTTCATTCATGGAAGATGTGAAAGAAGCATATAATAAATATAAGAAAACATTAAATGAAAAAGAATTTTGGGATAAAATAGATTCTAGTTTAAGATATTACTATTGGAGTAAAGCAGAAATGGAAACAGTAGTAACTGCATTAATTCATCCTGAAAAATGCAATAGTATGAAAATTGATATATACGATCAAGTAAAGATGAATTGGGATGCGTTCAGAGAATATCTATGGAATCATAAGAATGAAATTAAATAATAGTTGATTTTTCGAGATATATCAATTATAATTATATTTGTAAACAATAAAAATTAAATCAATGGAGGACAGAAAAATGTTTGCTGACACGATGATGTACGTAAGGAATATGCCTTGGAGTGGACTGGGTACAGAAGTCAAGGAGGCTCCGACCAGCGCAGATGCTATTAAGCTCGCTGGACTGGACTGGGAGGTTGAAGGTCGTCCGATTTATGACGGCAAGGGTCACGAGATTCCTGGATTTATTGCAAATACTCGTACTGATAACGATGAAGTGCTGGGTATGGTAACCAAGCGTTATCAGATCGTTCAGAATCATGAAGCCTTTGCTTTTACTGATGAACTTCTGAAGAATCCTGATGTGGAAGTCAAATATGAAACTGCTGGATGTTTCAAGGGTGGTAAGCAGGTTTGGCTTCTGGCTCGCATGCCTGAACAGGAAATTCTTGGAGATGAAGTTGATCCGTATGTGTGCTTCATGAATACTCATGATGGTAGCGGAAGTATTAAGATTTGCATGACGCCTGTGCGCGTTTGGTGTAGCAATACTTTGAATCTGGCACTCAAGACGGCAAAGCGTTCCTGGACGACTAAGCATGTTGGTGATATTACGTTTAAGATGGAAGAGGCTCGTCAGACGCTGGGTATGGCTCAGGATTATATGAAGGCTCTGAACGAGGAAGCTCAGATCCTTGTTGACACCAAAGTTGAAAGCTATGTTCTTGAGGAACTGATTGATAATATGTTTCCTGTGAATGCTAAGACTTCTGAGCGCAAGATTCGGAATGTAGATGCAATGAAGCAGAACCTTTTCAATTGTTATGATATGGCAGATATTGCTAAGTTCAAGGGAACTGCTTGGGGAGCTCTTAATGCTGTAAGCGATTTTGTTTCTCATGTGCAGCCCGCCCGAATGACTGAAACGTATCAGGCTAATAATTGGTCCAAGATTATGGTGGGTCATCAGATGCTGGATAATATGTATTCAATGGTAAGGTAAGGAGGGATAAATAATGAAATGCGCTGGATGCATTGAAAAATGGCTAAAGGAAAAATATCTAAAAGATAGTTGATTTATCAAGAATAATTTAATATAATTTGATTGTAAATAAATTTGGAGGAATAAATATGGATAAGGTTAAGATCACTGATACTCTTGTTTATTTAGTTTGGGCTTATCAAGGAGTACTAATGATAGGAACAGATATAGAAGAGGAATCAGCTAAAGTAATTATTCATATATCTATTCCTTCAAATTCTTTTTTAAGGGATAATGATAAGAAAGAAATGGCAGGAGAATATCTTAAGGGATATGTAAAGGAAGTATCTAATGGAGTAGCAACTGCCATGAAATTCAATCAAGGAATAGATGTAGAATTTAGAATTGAAGAAAGACAAGATACGTGGACGAAAGATGATGCAGGAAATGCAGTAAGAGAAATGATGGAAAGAATGTTTATGGGAAATCCATTTGAGGGGGTTATGTAAGATGGGCAGAGGACGTCCGAAGGGTAGCAAGAACAAGCCTAAGATTAATCTTTTTCAAACAATCGAGACTACTTCTAATGAATCCCAGAAAATCGAACAGAGTATCATAGAAAACCAAGCTGAAAATAAAGAGGAAGTAAAAACTAATATAGACACACCAGAAAATGAAACTCCTGTTAAAACTAAAGCTAGGCCCATAAAAACTTATGGTATTTGTAATAAGTGTAATACTCCGATCTATATGAGTCCTGTGTCAATTAATCTTTCGCACCTTACTAGCAAGGCAACTTGGCATCGTCGTTGTAAACTTGAACGTATTGAACTTTGTAATTCTTGTGCTGCTGAACTTAATACCCTTATTGATAATTGGATTTTGAAAGATCATCCTGAATATGTTAAGTGGGATATTTCTGAAAAAGAATTTTAAAATTAGTTGATTTTTGGACACAAGATCTATATAATAATACTAACGAAGTTAGTTAATTAAATAATTTATAACATTTGATTAATTAAATAATATATATTTATAATAATATAATAATAAATATTATGAGGAGGATATAGAAAATGAAGATTAATGAGTTGAAGAAGGTTTTGGAGAATATTCATCCTGGTAGCTTTTTTAGGATTAAGTACTCTGTGGAAATTCCTCTAAAGGCCGAATATAAGAATATAGGCTATAAGATTATTAAGACTGTTTATACTACTAGTCGTACTGGAGTTCGTTATATGAAGATTAATGGCGTAACTCCTTCTGAAAAGAAATCCGATAAGCCTTCTAATTGGTCTTGGGAAAAGAAGAATTATATTAGTTATAATTCTAATACTGGAAGTTATTATTTGAATCTGTATCCGATGGGTATGAATACTTATACCAGAGTCGAATATAAAGTTTATCTTAATGATAAAGAAATTATCAAGGAGGATTTCAAGGATATGATTATTCCTTCCTATTTTAAGAAGGCTGCAACCAGCAAGATTCTTAAGATTAAGATTGATAATATTATTGAACTTTATCAGCATCCCGAAGTTTGGAGAAAGAAGAAAGCAGCATGACATATACTTTAGAAAAGAAAGTAGATGGTGAGTGGTTTAGAGTTGGCGATTTCTCTAAACCACTAGATATGATAAAAGAAGCATTTAAACTTGGTAAATTAGAAATGGTTGAAGATGTAAGAGTTTGTACTTATACTGATCCTAGAACATGGAGTGATAAATATGTAGACAATTCGAGAGTGTGTATTTGAAACAAATAGTTCATCTACTCATAGCGTATCAGTAAAATTAGATAGAGAGCATGAAACTGAAAAATCTATTGCCGAATTAAAAATGCATGTTTTAACAGATGGATTTCTTCATGCGAGTTGTGAAGAATTTGGATGGGGTCCTGAATGATTTAATGATGCGCCTAATAAATTATCTTATTTGATCACATTGATTTGTGAAGTGAATAATATTGATGGTTGGTATTCAGATGCGAATAATGATGATCTAAGAGCTCAATTAGAAGAGGTTGAAGATTTTCAGCGACTGAATGATTATATTAAAAAATTAATTCCTGAATGTAAAGGAATTTATGTAGATTATTTTAATGGATATATTGACCATCAAAGTTGTGAAGGATTTCATAGTATTAATGATTTCCTAAGTGGATATAGAGGAGCATATAGACATGGTACTCTATCTCTAGAAGATTTTCTTTTAAATAGAAATATTCTTTTAATTATAGATAATGATAATCATTAAAAAGGAGATAAATAAATAATGAAGACAATTAGATATGGAACATTTGAAACAAATAGCTCAAGTACTCATTCATTGATTATTTGTACTGATGAAGAGTATCAGAAATGGCTTAATGATGAGATGGTTCTTGATAGGGATTATGAAATGATTGTCCCGATGCCAAGTGATCAGGAACTTGAGGAAGAGGATTGGAGATATATTAAGTACTCCGATTATTATGATAGGATTGATATGGAAACTTTCGATGAAGAGTATACTACAAAGCATGGAGATAAGATTCATGTATTTGGTTGGTATGGATATGATGGTTAATGAGGTAATTTAAAATGGATGATATAGCAAAATATATTGTAGATAAATATATTATAGAACATCTGGATGTCACTGATGGAGTTCCTGAATTTGAAGTGTATATTGTATGGAAATGCAAAGCACTTCAGAATTGGAAATATCTTCTTTCATCTTCTTTATTCGATGGTATGTATTATGAATTGACTTATAATGGCGATAAAGAAGAATGGTATCTTGATGCATATAAGAAGTTTGAAAATCAAGTAATCAAAAATTAAATAATAGTTGATTTTTCTTTCAAGATCCTTTATAATTAAAGCATAAAATAAATAAAGGAGATAACAAAATGAAGACTAATGTTATTACGATGAAAGAGTTCCTGGAGCGCAGCGGCAAGAATTGGGAAATCACTAATGACTGTGAGTTTCGTGGAGTTATCCCCGGGTATGTTTGTGGCTTCAATCTTGAAGTCGAAAAGGATGGCAAGATTGATTGTGGCGATTGTGTTTTTGATAATGATTACGAAGAGATTCGTAATACGTTGAGCGATTACAATGATCTCGGCATTAGCGAGGAGCTTTGTTCCTACAACGGTTGGAAGCCGACTGGAAACATTGTATTCCGCGGTTACTTCACTGAGCATTGGGATTTTGAGGAAAGAGAAAATTACTATATGGATGCTTCCGAAGAAGTTGAAAATCTTTGGAAAGAATATGTAGTTGCGTAAGGAGGTATAAGGTAATGAATCTTATTGGAAGTTATATGAATGGTAATTATAAAGTAAGTATTTTTGATGATGGTACAAAGATTCGAGAAAATGATTTGGACTTCTTTGAACCGAATACTGTTGAAAGTATGGATATTAAGATAACTAATAAATGTGATAAAGGATGTCCTATGTGTCATGAGGATTCTAAACCTAATGGCATTCATGGCGATATTCTAAGCCCTTCATTTCTGGATAAGCTTCATCCTTATACTGAACTTGCTATTGGAGGAGGAAATCCTCTTGAGCATCCTGATCTTCAGGAATTTTTGCTTAGATGTAAGGATAAGAAATTTATTCCTTCTATGACTGTGAATCAAGATCATTTCATGAAAAATATTTCTCTTATTAAGAAACTTTGCGATAATGAATTGATTTATGGTCTTGGTATTTCTCTTACTGATCCTACAGATGAATTTATAGAAACTGTTAAGCAATTTCCTAATGCAGTTATTCATGTAATTGCTGGACTTTTTGATAAGGATGATCTGGCTAAACTTGAATACCAGGACTTGAAGATTCTTATTCTTGGCTATAAGAAATTTAGACGTGGTGAAAGCCTTTATTTGAAAGATCCTATTAAGATTGATTATAATATTCTTTGGCTGAAGAAATTGCTTTATATGTTTAAAGTAAATAGATCTTTCAAGTGTATGAGTTTTGATAATCTGGCAATTAAGCAGCTTGATGTAAAGAATAGCTTGAATATGTCGGATGAAGAATGGGATATGTTTTATATGGGCGATGATGGTCAGGAAGAAATGACTTCGGCTTCTATGTACGTGGATATGGTTGAACAGATGTTTGCTAAGAATAGCTGTTCTCCTTATAGATATCCTATTATGGATACTATTGAGGATATGTATAACTTCTTGAAGGAGAAAAGTAAATGAGTGAATATAGACGAGAAAAGGTACTTAGAGTCCCTATCAAAAAATATATTCCTGATGTTGATTATGATGAATTTGAATTAAAGCATAGAGACATTATGGGATATAAACCCGGATATTTTGATATTATGTGCACTAGCGGTGGAAATGTATATCTTGATTTTATTCTGGAAGTAGATGAAGATCATGAAGGCTGGTGGGGTAAAACCAGACATCTTTTCCCAAATGAATGCATTAAGTATTATGATACTTTTAGGTTGATTTTTCCAAATATTAAAATGAGGGATGTACATCTAGTAGAATATTGTTGGTATACTGGCGTTGAGCCTGAGGATTATTATAGTCTTAAAGAAGATGATTTTTGGAAAGAAATTCCTGATGTGTCGGAGTTGAAATAATGAAGAGAATTATTGAAACAAGTATTGATTTTGTACATGGTGATGATACTATTCTTGTATCTACAGCTCGTCAAGCATATATTACTTAGATAGAAAAATGGCAGAAGCAGTATCCTGATTATATAAATATTATTCATAAAAATGATGATGGATCATTGTGCGCATAGATACCAAGTGAGTGGTTTAGATTTCCTAAACCCAATAGAAAATTTAGGAAGGAAGATGATGATGGAGATACATGATAGCACAGTGGTTTATAAAGAAAAGACTACGGATGAATTAAGAACTACTTATAAAAATATAGAAGAAGAATTAATTTATCGAAGAGACGAAGTATTTGATACTTTTAAAGAAGAGCTTCAAAGGATCATAGAGAAGATTCATAATGAAGGTTATAAATTTCAATTAATTGATTATGATAATGAAGAAAAGAAAATAGAAATTCATAATGTAATGCAATTTGATATCTATGATCCGGTAATTGAAACTTCAGAATTTTAAAATTTTTTATTCTTGTAAATAAATATTGATACTTAGTGCTAAATTAAATTAGACGCTAAGAAGGTAAGGATAATGATTATGGTGTCATTATCCTTTTTTATTTATAAGGAGATGAAATAATGAAATTTAGATTAACCGAATAGATAGGTGGCTTTATTTATAATCCTAAGGATCCTGAATTACAAGGATATGAATTAGAATTAGATGCGTATGAAATTTATGATAGATTAATTGAAGAATTTGGTCTAAAGAAATTAGCAGATTTACTAATTGAAAATGGATTTTGTAATGAAGCAACCTAGGATGAAATGAAAGATGCAAGTGAAGGTTATTTAGCTGAAATAGTAATGGATACTATTACAGGAGATAATATTTATAATTTATTAGCAGTAGATGAATTTAGAGATATAGTACAAGAATATATTTCCGATGCAGAGGAACAGTTACTAATAGATATAGAGGATTCAGCATCATTTAAAGATAGTCATGGTCCTGAAATCTAATAGGTGATATAATGAAGATTATATTAAATGAAGAAATATTAACTGAAGGTAAAAATCTATAGAAAACATTCGATTAGTATAGAAAAAAACTTATAGATGCTGACACAGGTCGAGCATATGACTCAGATGATGAAGCATACAGTTATTTTTTGTCCATTATTGGGCAAGATCCAACTTTTGTTGAAGGATCTTCAACAACAGGCGATTATGGAATCTGGCTTTTAAATCAAGAATTAAATGGTAATGCAAATAAATTTCGAGTAGCTAATCATTTTCAATTTTCACTCACTGATCTTTTAAATGAGTTCATTGAGAAGAAAGCAAATTTAGCAAATAAAGATTTAAATAGCTATAAGAGTCCTGATGAATTATATAAGATATTATCAGAAGTTCAATTAACCGATAGACAAAAAGAAAGAAAATTAAGGAAAGATATTTCAGGAGCAAAGCACGTAGGAAGCACTGCTAATTTTGATATTTATATTCCTGAGACTTATGAAGCATCTTGTGCTTTAGGAAAAGGTAGTGGCTGGTGTACTGCCGATTCAAGAACAAGATAGTATTTTGATTATTATAAAAATAAATATGGTGGAGACTATTATATAATAATTTCTAAAGATGGAAAATGGAAGTATCAAATACATTTTGAATCTGGTTAGTATTCAGCTGCAGGAACTAATCCTGATATCAATAACCCTAATGAAGAAGAAATGATTGAATTGGATGATATTATTGGTAAGTGGCCTGAATTAAAAAATAAATTAACGGAGATTCAAGCTAATTCAGATCCAGCAACTATCATTAGAAATATCTTGGTTGATAAATTAGAATTAGATAATGAAATAATTATGAACTTGTCGTTAGATGAAATTGAATAGTATATTAAATTGCATGATGGAATTAAATAGTGGTTTATTCAGGATGTGAATGAAGTACCAGCTATGAGAGCATTTAATGCATTAGTAGGTAATAAAGACGCATTTATTTAGTGGGGAAAAACATTCACAAGATACGATAAAGATAATCTACTAGATTCAGATGAAATGTGGAAATGCACAGAAAAAGCATTTAGATTTAAATTATTAAAACGTATTCAACAATTAAAAGTCTGGGCAAACACTGAATATCTAAAAGATCCGTATTTAGTTTTTAGTGTATTTAATACTAATAGATTTATTTTCAAACTATAGTTAATGGATTTAGCAAAAGCTATAATCAATTCTAATGATGGATATTATTTTGAAGAATTAATTCGAGAAAAGAATTTTACTGAATTAGAAGAAGTGCTACGAGAAGCCTTTAATGAAGATGATAAAGAATAGTTTAATAAAAACGTGTTGCATTTCACATCTGAAATATTATCAAATTCTTTAGATCGATTACCTTCTATGTGTAAAGCATATTTTTCATATGAATTAACTTTACAATTTTTCTTTGAAAATCTTGAAGATGAAATAATGGATGCAGTTGATGAAAAAAGATTTACTCAACAAAGTACTGAGGACTAAAAATGAAATTTAAATTAATAGAAGCATATAAAGATAGATAGTTCATAGAAGATGCATTTAAAGATGCTGTATATGAAACTATACCAAATAAAAATGCAGCAGATAAAATGATTGATAGTAAATTATCTTTAATGGATGATTTTGATTGGGAAGCATTAGAACAATATGTAAATGATTTAGAATTTCCACTAATCGTATTCAGAGGGCTAAAAGTAGATTCAAAAGAAGATATTGATTTAACTCCAGAAAATCTTGGAGTAAATTGGACAATAGATCCTGATTTATATTTTGATGAAACAAGTAATTTTAATGATTTAGATTTTATAGTAATTGGAGAAATAAATGAAAATCAAATAGATTGGCCTAATACAATATAGAATTATATTTATTATTCTTTAAAATCTGATTTAATAAATATCTATCCTGAAACAGAAATTACTTTAAAATCAAATAGTATTCCAAATAAATTAAAAGTAGTAAGTAAAGATGAATTAGCAGAATTATTAGAGGGCTAATGCATGAAAAATTATATAGGAAATAATAATGAAATAAATAAGAAGAAATATAAGAAGTCATTACCTCCGAAATTAAATCCAGATGCAGGAAATGTAGAGCATAATATAGATATGTTTAATAAAGTAAGTTCAGGAGATGCTAATCTAAGTAGTGCAGCTGGAATGAATGGTATGGCAGAATCTTATGATAGAGATAGTTTAATAGCTAGGATAACTGAATTTGGTAAGCATTATAATTTCGATAAATATACAGATGCTCAATTAAATGCAATGCTAAATAGATTAGTTGATGCATCAAATCATAAAAAGAAAGTATTACCAAAGCATCAAGATAGAATTGATATCCAGAGTGAACGACATATAATGAATGATGATCCTAGTTATAATTTTGATGATCCTGAAAGAGAAGGAGAATATAGAGTGGAAAATTTAAGAGAAGCTCTAAATAGATTAGATCATTATTGTATAGATAACGATAAGAAATTTCATGATTTAAGAAGTTTATATGAGAATATTCAACATCAATTAACTCCACAAGAAAAACAAGAATTAAAAAAGCTAGTAGATACTACAAATGATCCAGATGCAGTAAAAGCATATTTAGATAGTAAAGATCCTGATAAGAAAAATGAAGAGTTAAAAGAAAAATATATTTCTGAAGAAGATGCAATAACAGAAGCATTAAACTAGGTCAAAGATAAATCCTCAGAAAATCTAATAGCATTTATAGAATCAAACCATCCAGAAATAGTACCAATAGATATGGATTCCTATTTAGAGTGGTATAATAAAGTGGATGCAAAGATAAAGCCATTACTTGAATCTAATGATAATCTTACTTATGATGAATTAGTAGCATTAGCAAAAGAACATTATAAAGAAGGTGGAATGGAAATCATTGAGTTCTGGGATGAAAATTCTTTAAAGGAATATGAAAAAGAATTTGGTCCAATGACTAAGAAACAAGCAATTCGTCTTATGAAGGTAATGGGAAATGTAAGTAAAGATGAAGAAGAAGCTGGAGAATACTTTGCTAAACAAACATTTGAAGAAGGCTTAAATAGAAAAGAATTAGAAACTTTTTCAAGAGCAATATTTAATGCGGGAGATAAAAAAGAAGCATTAGAAATAATTGATTAGATATATCAATACGATAAGGAATTATCTTTACAATTAAAAGATATGTGGGATGAAAGCTCATCTGATGCATATAATACTGATAAACTTTCTGGTTATTTATTAAGATATAATGAAAGTTTAGATGAAGGAGTTCTTGATGATTTAAGAGCTAAAAGAGATGCAAAGAAAAGAGCGTAGGATCCTCTTTATGATAAAATGAGATCATATGAAGATGAATAGAAAAATCCTACTAAGTCTCATGTAAATTATGATATTAAATTCAATTATGCAGATAGAGATGTAAAGAAAAAAGAATTACAAAAAGCAGAATCAGTAACATTTAATATAGAATCTATTCCATCAATGGCTTTATAGGATTGTAGTAATATAAAGAAAGTGGATTTTGAAGGTAAACCAATTATGATTGGTAGAAAAGCCTTTATGAATTGTACAGGATTAACTGATATGGCTTTACCTGAAAGTATTCATACAATTGAGGATGAAGCATTCAGAGGATGTAGTAATCTTGAACATCTAACTATTCCAAATACGGAAGTAAAAATTGGTAAGAATGTATTTGAAGGATGTACTAAATTAGTAAAGAATAAGAACGAAGAATTAATTTAGGAAGATACTGTAAAGCAAGGAAGTAAATGGGTAAATAAAGGTAAAGAAGGAACCCATGGTAAATTCAATACTAAAAAGCAAGCCGATGCTCAAAGAAAAGCTATGTACGCAAACGGCTATAAAGGTGAATCTCTTGATGAGAAACTTGAAAAAGGTACTAAAGTAAAATTAAATAATATTGCTTGGTATAAAGATCAATCAAAAATTGGAACCGTAAAAGGTAATATAGGAGAAACTTATTGGATTGAATGGCCGGATGGAGAAGTAACTCAAGAGATAAAAGGTTATCTAGATATTGTAAATGAAGATATTGATGATACTTTAGCAGCAAGAGAACGTAGAGATAGAATAGAATATCTAAAGAATTAGATAAAAGAAGAAACAAAAGATTGGAAAACAAAATTTGGAGATAAAGGTCCCGTAGATATCTTTAAAGAAAATGATAAGAAAATAAGATACGCAATTAGTCCATTTATTAGACATGATGATGGAGAATCTTTAGATGTAATTGAAAAGACTTTTAAAGAAATAATTAGAAAAACTAATAAGTATTTTAATTTAGAAGGTACTGAGAAGTTTAGATTAAAACTAAATCCAATGTTTGTAACAATCATTTGTCCATAAAAATTTAAAAAGATTTAGTATGGTAAATATATTATATAAATATTCTGCTAAATTTATATAAGTAAAAGAAGGTAGATAATAATGGCAAACACATATGAAGTAGGAGATAGAGTCAAGATTGAAGTTGATGATTTACCTTATGCTGGAACAGTAATTACCTATGATGATTAGGTATATAAAGTTAGTGTTGATGGATTAGGTAAGGTAATATCTGCTGAAGAAACTGACTTAACTCCATTAAGTTAAAAAGGAAATTGACAATGAAAAAATTAGTATTAGATGAAGGATTATTTGATGATATAATTGAACCAATGATTCCTGAAACTGAAGCTACTATTGAAGTAATAGATACTGAAAAATATTCAAATGAAACACCAAATCCTGGAATGGATACTGGACTATCAAATTTAATTATAAAGGCAATAAATGGTGAATGGGATACTATAGCAGAATATAATGAACTAATTGCAAATTTAGGAAATAATTCCGATATGATTTCGGTAATTCAAGATATAGTAGCAGAAGAAAATACTCATATTGGTCAATTACAAGAAATACTTCTTTAGATTTCTCCGAATGTATAGAATATAGAAAAAGGAGAACTTGAAGGAACAAAGCAACTGTAGGAACCTACAGAATAAACAATAGAGGTTATTAAATGAAAATTTAGAAATTAAATGAGAATATGCCAAACTTAGATAAAGTAGTGCATAATGATGATTTAAATGCAGTAACTGAAATGCCTCCAACAATGTCAGATGCTTATATTGATTCTGTAGAAGCAGATAAAGCAGTAGAAGATATTATAAAGCCTGCTGAAGAAATAATTAAGGAAAAACCATTTCTTGGAGCAGAGAAGCAACCAACACCCGAAGAACCAGAAGAGGCAAAAATAACTTTAGATGAATCATTATTTGAGGACACCGATTCATCTTTAAGATAGGATATTTATGATTTTTTGGATGAATTAGGTGGGTATGCTGATTATAATCAGAAGATAGAAGATGTATCCGATGAATTTGGAATGTCTCTGGATGAAGCAGAAGGATACGTTTGTGATTGGATTCAGGATCCTTACAGAGGCTATGATCCTGAATGGCATGATACTGCAGATCAAGAAGAGGAAGAAGATATTCCACTAGATAATTTAAAAGATTACGTAGATAGCATCGAAGTTGAAGAAGAAGCAATTGATGAATGCAATCAAACTGAATTAACAGAAGATGCGCATAATAAACCTGATTGCTATGATGATCTATTAGGATATTATCATGAAGTAATATATAATAGTATTCCAGTTATTCAAGAAACAGAAGAAGCAGTACCTGGGTATGATGGAGATTGGTGTAGAGCGGATATGGATTCATCAGTTGATAAAGCCATTGACTAGTTAGCAAAATCATTAGCAGATTCTGCGGTATTTTATTATAGAGGGCCTGCAGAGGCTGATTGGTCTGATACAACTGAAGTTGATTTTGATGAATCTTTAAAGCAAAAAAATTTAAATGAAGATGGAAGATCTCAATCGCTTCTTAGACAATTAGATGATACTGATATAGAAGAAGAAGAATTTGATTTATGGACATTAGTTTATTCAAGTTTAATCAATAAACCGGATGAAGCAACTTGGAAAGCAATGTAGAAATATGATACTGTAGTTCTTCCGAAGAAATTAAGATATGACACAATAAATTCAGATTCCGATGGGAATATTGTAGTTTATGGCAAAACTGAAAAGGATCTAGATGGAGCAAAATTAGTAGCTGATTTATATGAATTAGAATATGAAGTAAAGCCAGCTAGAGGATTATGGGCAAAGCAACATCCAGAACAAAGTTTTAGTTTAACTATAAAGATTCCTGACGAGGAGATAACTGATATAGATAAATATTTTGAAAAATAAAGGATGAATAATAATGGCAAATAAAACATTACATTCATTACAATTTCCAGGATTATCAGATGTGTATGTAGTGCCAGAGGATGCTCAAGAATTTAGTAGTGAAAGTACATATGCAGTAGGAGAATTTGTAACTTATTAGGGAGTTTTATATAAGTGTACAACAGCAGTAACTACAGCAGGATCATGGACTGGAGCAACCAACTGGAGTGCAACTAATGTAGGTACAGAATTACAAGATACCTATGGACCATCCAGACCTAATTTCTCAGTAAATAATCCAGTAATGGATGGTATTGCAAGTCCTGGTAGTGCAACAACATATGCAAGATCAGATCATATACATCCTTCCGATACTTCTAAATTAGATATTCCTGAGAACTCAGGTACAGTAGGATAGGTTCTAACTAAAACAGCAAATGGATCAATTTGGCAAACTTAGGGTTCCGGTGGAGAAATAATAGCAGCTGCAAGTAATAGTTATTCAGTAACTTTATATGCAAATAGTTGGACAACATAGGAACAATTAATAGCAACACCAACTGGGGTATAGATTACAAGTACAAGTGATGGTGTATTAGGATTATCACCAAATGCAACAGCAGCTTAGGTAGAAGCATTTTAGTTAGCAAAAATTATAGTAATTAGTTAGAGCTCAAGTGGTGTAGTAGTAAAAGCATTAGGTATAGTACCTACAATTAATCTACCTTGTGAATTAATGATATTCATGAAGGCTGATTATTATACAAAGGATTATATAGATACCTATATGGCGCCATTAGATACGCCTACATTTACTGGTGTACCGAAGGCTCCAACTGCAGCAGCAGGGACTAATACAACTTAGATAGCAACAACTGCTTTTGTGGAGGATGCAAAATAGACAAGAGTGCCTGTGTACGGCAAAGGTGTGAATCTGCTGCGAAATTGGTACTTCGCTGGCGGTGGGAGCGGCAAAGGTATTCTACCGGTGAATCAACGGGGTGGAAGCAGTTATACTTCAAATTCTTATACGATTGACGGGTGGTGCAATCGCATAGTTGGAGCAAGTGTAACTCTTGCTTCTGATGGTGTTGTACTCAGCAAAGGTTCTGAAACAAGAATCGACTTCTTCCAAATTCTTGGAACCGAATTAGTAACACTCATTTACGGAAAAACAGTTTCCTTGTCTATTCTTCTTGGGGATGGTCGCTTTAGATATTCTACTTTTGCGTGGGGTAGTAGCTCAACCGCCAGAATTACGGAATCCGATTTTACACTTTCTGCTGGTGGAACACCTTCGGCTGGCACGGCATTTTCAACCTTCTTCTTGAGACTTAGCGGGAATGATTTAACCGTAGTCGCCATTAAGCTAGAACTTGGTACAGAACAGACCCTTTGCCATAACGAAGGAACAGACGCAAATCCTGTGTGGGTGCTGAACGATGTGCCTGACTATGAGTATGAGCTTTACCGTTGCATGACCTCCACGGCAGACTCGTCCGACACCTATGCCAACAAGACCCTCGCCACGGGGCAGGAACTTGCCTATGTCGAAAACGGCACTACGGCCAGCAGAGCCTATGCCGCGAGGGAATACTTCTGTTGGAATGGTTTGCTATACCGGGCAAAGACGGCAATCTCCAGCGGGGCAAACTTTACAGTTGGAACGAACTGCGAGGTGGCGACTGATGGAGGATTAAATAGAGTTAGAGATTAGGTTATTGTAAATAGACAATCACTAGCATCTTCGATATCTTCAGGGTTAAATACATTGGCCGTTGCACCAACTTCAAAACCCGGTTATGTTGCAGCTGGGATTGTTGGGGTTCAATTTCCTGGGGCAGATCGTACTAAAATAAGTTTAGTTGAATCGCTTATAGATTCTTCAACTGGAAATATAACTGTACAATTTAATTCAACTATTACTTCTAGTGCTGTTGGCGTTGTAGCTTTTGTACTTTACATAAAACTTTAAGGAGGATTATAATGAAATATGCAATTATTAAAGTAATTAATGGCAACTACTATATTCATTCCGAGGGTATTACAGATATTGATAATGCAAAGACTCAGTTCCATGGTCTTTGTCAGACCCTTTGGAACGCTCCCGATGTTATCACAGCATGCGTTAAGATTGTTGATGAACAACTTGACAACGTGGAGGGATATAGAGAGACTATTAGACATCCTGTGGTAGAACAAGAGGGAGAGTAATCGCGCACTGGGAATTTTTCTAACATAATATTGTGCTAAAAAAATTCCCATCGCGCGTCTCGCAAAATCTAGCGAGAAAGGAGAATAAAACAACAATGAGTATTATATCAACAGTCCCAAAAGGGGCAGCTGTTGAAGGAATAAATCCTAATTTACTTAGGAATTGGTATTTTGTAGGTGGAGGAACCGGGAGAGGAGTCTTCCCGGTGAATAGTAGAGGAAAGACGAGTTACGCAATTTCTTCCACAGGGACTAAGGCGATGGATGGATGGAATTACTAGAATAAGAACAATACTTTAGATTTAACTTCAACAGGATTACACTGGTACAATTCTGTTGGAAGTGGAGCTATTTGGTTATAGCAACTACTAAATTATTCTTCATCATCATTTCTAGGAAAATATATTACATGTTCAATTCTTTTGTCCTCTGGGGCTTTATCGCAAGTTACTATAGGACCAATAGTTATGGATTAGAATAATGATTCATATATTTCTCTTGTAGGATCATCTGCTTTTTTTATTAGATGTTATTTTAATAGCACAACACTTGTTTCTACTTTTACATTACGTAGAGATAATGCGACTTTTGATATGACTATTCAAGCCATTAAACTTGAACTTGGCGATCAACAAACTTTAGCACATCAAGAAAATGGTGTGTGGGTGCTGAACGAAGTGCCTGACTACGAGTATGAGCTTTACCGTTGCAAGACTTCCACCGCAGACCCGTCTGACACCTACGCGAACAAGGTTCTTTCCACGAATCTGCCGAACAAGAATCTGCTGGACAACTGGTACTTTGTTGGCGGCGGTTCTCAGCAAGGCGGTGGACAGCTTCCGATAAATCAGAGAGGGCAAACTTCTTATAGTCTTGGATATTCGATAGATAGATGGATAGTCAATACTGGAAGCACATTGACCTTCGCTAGTGATGGGGTGCATATATCCGCAGGTGGTACTTATAAGCAGTTTTATCAGCTTCTTGAAAACCCCGCCGCACTAGCAAACCGCACTCTCACATTGTCAATGCTAATCACTTCTGCGAGTGTGTTGCCCTATGCGATTGTATATAAAGATACTACTACGGAAATATTCAGAGAGCGCATTGAGAGTCCGGGTCTGTATGTTAAGACCTTTACCACAGATTCAAATGGCGTAGCTAGTGTGCGCTTGAATGGTTTGTCGTATGTTCCAGATTATACCATCCAAGCCATGAAGTTGGAAATTGGCACAGAGCAGACCCTTTGCCACAACGAAGGAACTGCCGAAGCTCCCGTGTGGGTGCTGAATGAAGTTCCTGACTACGAGTATGAGCTTTACCGTTGCATGACCTCTACGGCAGACAGCGCCGACACCTATGCCAACAAGACCCTCGCCACGGGGCAGGAGATTGCTTATGTCGAAAACGGAACAACGGCAAGCAGAGCATATGCCGTTGGCGAGTATTTCTGCTGGCATGGCTCGTTGTATAAGGCAAAGACGGCAATCGGGAACGGAGATACGTTCACCGAAAACACGAACTGCGAACAGGTGACAGAAGGTGGACTAAATGCCTTGAAGAGTTGTCTTTCTTGGAAACCTTTAGGCATCGCATATAATGACACACCGTTAAACACCAATTTTGCAAGTTATAACGAACTGTTAATCAGGCCTCTGGTTAATGGCTCAGTTCAATATGGAACCTATGTTACTCCTGTTGCAAACTTCTCGTCTTCGTATTCTTTGTTTTTGTCAATATACGAAAGCCAGACTCACCATGCCTCTTTACAGATTACCACTAATTCTGCAAAAACACAGATTTCCTTGGCGTATAATGGGGCAATAGCTGGGTGGAATAGTGTTGCTGTTGGTGTTAGTGCAAGATAATCTTAGGTGGAAACCATAAAGTTCAATTGATTTGGATAAGGAGGAATCATCATGAAATATGCAATTATCAAAGTCATCAACGGTAACTATTCTGTTCATACAGAAGGCATCACAGATGTTACCAACGCAAAGACCCAGTTCCACGGTCTTTGTCAGACCCTTTGGAACGCTCCCGATGTTATCACGGCCTGCGTCAAGATTATTGACGAACAGCTTGATACCGTAGAGGGGTATCGGGAAACCATCAGGCATCCTGAAGAAAATGTCGCTGTAACTGAGTAATGCACGACAGGCAGTTTTCTGACATAAAACTGTTCAAAAAAACATATTATTAAATTCTAAAGAATCAGAATAATAAGAATAAAATAAAATAAGAGAGGTGATATAATGTCGGTAAGTAATTGTAATAAATATAGTGAAAATGATTCATTAACAAGAGGAACAACACCGACCAACACCTTTAATGTAAATATAGATTTAAGAGAAGCAACTGTATATGTAAGTTATGCACAAAGAGGAATCTTATTAGTAGATAAAACAGGAACCGATTTATTTATAACAGAAAATCAGATAGTAACTACATTATCTTAGGAAGACACATTAAAATTCAAACCAGGAGAAGTAGATATCTAGATAAGATATGTAAAGCAAGATGGTACAGCAGATGCTTCAAATATAATAAAAACAATAGTAGATTAGATATTAAAGGATGGAGAGATTGAATATGTTTAAAGCGACTTTTTCAGCCTCTCCAAACTTTAATGCAGATTTTAATAATCAAAATCATTCAATTGACGTAGAATTTACAAATACTATTTCAGGAGGATCTGGATTACCAGCAGGAGGATAGCCTGGAGACATATTAACAAAGAAAGGCACATATGATGGTGTAGCTGAATGGATAACTCCTGCAGACTCGGCAGAAAAAGATAATACCAGACCAATAACAGCAGCAGCTGTTTATACTGAAATAGGAAACATAAATGCTCTTTTAGCTACAATATAAAGGAGATAATAAATGAGTACAGCAACTGAGATCTCCAGGCTATCAACAGCCAGAGATACAATAAGAGATAAATTAATTGCATTTGGATTAGCGACATCAACAGATAAATTAGATGTATTAGCCAATGCAGTTGATAGTATTGTAAATAGAGGAGCAGTTCAAGCAACTGTTCAAGAAGGTGATACTTATACAATCCCTGCTGGTTATCATAATGGTAGTGGTACAGTTACTGGTGTAAGCGGTGGAGGAAATTATCAGCTTCAAGCAAAAGAAGTAACACCAACAAAGAGTTAGATAAATGTAACGCCAGATAATGGATGTAACTGGAGATACAGTAGATGCTGATTAGATGACTCTTGGAACTACAGCTACTAAGAATAATGGTACTTCAGTAACTGGTACTTTGATTATTGTTCCTGTGGATACTGCATTAAGTACTACTAGTGAAAATGCAGTTTAGAATAAAGTTATTACTGCTGGAATTAATGCAGTAACTTTAACTTTTACTGATAGTAATAATGATGGAAATATTGTAATTGCTTTTCCATCTTAAAATTTTCTTGTATATAAATATTAAATAATAGATAGGAGGGCATTAAAAATAAATCAAATAGAAACTCTAATAGAATTAGCATACAGTCAAATAGGATATAAAGAAGAACCAAAAAATAGTAATATGACAAAATATGGAGAAGAATATGGCTGGAATGGAGTTGCATGGTGTGCAATATTTATTTGGTGGCTATATAAGAACTCCGGTTTATCTTCAATATATCTTGATGGAGGAAAGACTGCTAGCTGCACTGCAATAAAAGAATTCTATGAAAAAATTAATCAATGGTTTACAAATAATGATTATCGTCCTGGTGATATTGCAATAATGTCCTTCAAGAAATCAAGAGAAATTCAACACTGTGGATTAATCGTAGAAAAAGTAGATGATACTCATTATAAAACGATAGAAGGAAATACAAGTACCAGTGCAGCTGGCAGTCAAGATAATGGAGGAATAGTTGCATTAAGAACAAGAAGCATAAATAATATTCTTGGTGTAGCAAGACCTCAATATGAAATAGAGGAGGATGAAGATATGACTGATGAGAAATTTGCAGAGATGATGAATACATATTTAGCAAATCTAGCAAAACAAGAACCTCCAAAATGGGCAGAAAAAGAATTAGCAGAAGCAAGGGAATTAGGAATAACTGATGCGACCAGACCAATGCAACTTATTCCTAGATATCAAGCTGCAATAATGGCATTAAGAGCTGCAAAAGTAAAAAAGATAAAATGAAAAAGAATATAAGATTTTTAAAAAAGATAACCATATTATGTGTAGTAATGAATACAATAATAACATTTACTACATTAGCAATATGTGTATTACAAAGAGAAATAAGCGCAGGAATATTAAGTGCACTATTAGGCGCATGGAGTATTGAATTAGGATTAAGCGCATTTATAAAAAATTCAGAAAAACCACAAGAGGAAATACAGATAACTGAAGAAGAAGATATTGAGGAAAAAGAGGATAATCCCCTAGATGGATCAATATAAGAAAGGAATAATATATAATGAAATTTGATGTTAATATTATTATACATATTCTATCAGGATTAATTATTTGTATACCCTTAGTAATAAAATTAATAAATGTAACAAAAGAAGCAATACAAAATAGAAACTGGTATATTATTATTAGTCTAATATCAACATTCATGATTGAAGCAGAAGAATTATATACAGAAGGTGCGACAAAAAAAGAATATGTAATGAAAATGATAAAATCAGCAGCACCTAAATTAAGTTATAATTTAACTGAAGAAGATTATGCAAAAATCAGTGATATGATTGATGAAATAATTGCTATGACGAAGCATGTCAACGTCACATCAAAATAATTTAAATAAGAGGGATGGACGTTGGAAATATTGGAAACAGCAAAATATATTGGTGGAATTATTGTAGTAATTTTAGTAGGATTAATTAAGATACCTAAACTTGAATTAAATATTTGGAATTGGTTAGGAAGATTAGTAGGTAGAAGTTTAACTAAAGAATTAGATTAGAAATTAGATTTAATAGATCAAAATCAAAATTCAGTAAAAGAAGAAATAGCTAATCTAGATGCTAAATTAAATGACCATATTGTATATGATGAAATATCTAATGTAAAATAGATTAGATAGAGAATTATAAGATTCAATGATGAAATATTAGATAGTAAAAAGCATACAGAAGAATCATATAATTGTGTATTAGAAGATATAGACATATATGAAAAGTATTGTGATGCTAATCCA